>POVV01000012.1_pt1 | contig 303509 bp, 271 predicted proteins | sample 1560271 | NCBI WGS metagenome assembly POVV01 (sample SAMN08337232, study PRJNA429181) | Bioreactor metagenome, whole genome shotgun sequencing project. | biome: cows' rumen and soil; feature: anaerobic; isolation source: anaerobic chemostat enrichment culture, galacturonate as sole carbon... | reverse complement strand
TTACAATTCATTTGTGAGTGTCTCCTTTGAACGATGATTATTTAACCTGCCAGTTAACAATCATTATTCTATGGGTGACGCTCATTTTTTGCAAACCTGTCATTTGTTACTTAACAGGAATGCTCCTTATATTTCATTATTTGTAGTTCCCTCATAATTGTTTGCAACCAATTACAAGCTATCTATTTAAACATTAATGCTTAAACCAAAATTATCAAGTATAACTTATCTTACCTTAAAATATTTCTTGTTCCATTAATTACTATCATTTTTCCTAACTGCAAAAAAGAAGTTATTAAACATACAAACATACCCATGCAAAAAATGTATTCTAAAATATCTGGAACTATTTGTTTTATTATTAGTAAAATTAACATCACTAATATCATAATAAGTTCTACAAAGAATCCTATCCACATTAATTTTTTTCATTCTATCTAACACCTTTGCTTACCTTTTTTATTACAAACTATTCTTTTTCATTTTCCTCTACCTCATCATTTTTTTATGTTTTAGCTATAATACTCAAATTATGATTACTAGGTATAACTAAGTTCATCCTCATCATCAACTATTTCTTGTACTATCTCTTCTTCCTCTTCCCTTATTACAAAATTCCCTTGTTGCATTTCCCACAACCTATAATACTGACCTTGTTTTTCTAACAACTCTTCATGTGTTCCTTTTTCCACTACTTCACCATGATGTATTACAATAATTTCATCACAATTCTTTACCGTTGCCAGTCTGTGTGCAATAATCAACATTGATTTATTTCTAAATTTATTATAAATCATATCAAATATGATATTTTCTGTTGCAAAATCCAAATTACTTGTGCTTTCATCTAATATGTAAAATTCATTCTTTTTTAGAAACGCTCTTGCTAGTGCAATTCTTTGCTTTTCTCCACCGCTCAGTCCATTTCCAGCTTCTTCTAAATACGTATAATATTGCATTGGAAGCTTTTTAATAAAATCATGTGCATCTGCCGCTTTGGCAGCTTCTTTTACTTCATCTAACGTTGAATTTATTTTACTAACACGAATATTGTCATAAATACTCTTGGAAAATAGTTCTATGGTTTGTGGTACATAAGAAGTGGCTTTTCTAAGAGAGGTATTACTATATTCATTGATATCAACTCCGTCAATTAGCACTTCTCCTGCTTCTGGTTCATAATATTTTAAAAGTAATTTAGCAATGGTAGATTTTCCACTTCCACTCGCTCCTACTAATGCAACTTTCTTTCCTTTTTCAATTGAAAAACTAACATCTTTTAATACTGGTTTTCGATTTCCATATCGATTCAATCGGATCATCCAACAGATCTTTAACATTTGAATTACAACAAACAATTCGATTGATTCAAGCTGTTCAATCTGAAATTGACACGTTGGATAAACAAATCAAACTTGTCGTAGATGAGTTAAATACTCCGCTTATAACCATTCCTGGTATTGGATATACCATTGCTGCCATCATTCTTGCTGAAATCGGTGATATAAACAACTTCTCATCACCTGCAAAACTTTTAGCATTTGCAGGAATGGAACCTTCTACTTACTAATCTGGAAAATACAATGCATCCAAAACACCTATGGTTAAGAGAGGCTCTACATATTTGCGTTGGGCAATAATGCAAGCTGCCCGTTTGGTTTCTATGCGAGATTCCACTTTTGCCACTTACATGGCCAAGAAGCGATCTGAAGGTAAACACTTTAATGTCGCACAAAGTCACGTAGGCAAGAAATTAATCCGCGTAATCTATTCACTATTGAAAAATAACACAGCATTTGTCCCACAAATGTAACCAATAAATATCCTTTTTTTGAAGGCAACTCACGTTGCCTTATTTGTCATACACTTTTTTATCTATAAGAAAAACTATAAAATGTTATCAATTTTTACTTGACTTCATATAGTTAGTCTCCTATATGTAATGAACTTTACCATAGAATAATCCTTATGAAGTATCATTGTAAATGTAATTACTAAAGGACTTTTACGCTAATCCATATTTATTTTCATAACTACTTGGTTTTGTAGTATTATAGGAAATTATTAGACACAAAAAATACGACTTATTGTTACCAAAACCAATACTGCTTCTTTACTGCTATATATGTAATCGTAAGCCCTAACAATATAGCTACTACTAGGACAATTACAACTATACTTATTGAAATACTATTTATCTTCTCTTGCGTAATCATGTATTTACCATGCATATCAAGCTCGAATCTAATGATATCTTTTATTTTTAGTTGCTGAAACTTTTCTTTTGCTTCATTATAGATATATAAATATTTGAATCCACTTTCTTCAATTTCAAGAGTAAATTTTCCAGGTAAGTTCTTATTTTCATTTATAAAAAATTCAATGGCTTTGTCCTTTTTTTCAAAGTTAATTTGTGTTATTAATTCATTTTCATAATTTACAATATCTGTTCCTTTTAAGTGAATTGTATAGCCATCACCTGTAATTATAATTGTCTTTCCTGTTTCATAGAGTGCCTTTAATATATTTTTACTTAATACTCGACAGTTTTTTACTGTAAGCTCAATGTCATTTACATTACTTTCATCTCTTATAGCCTCAACAACTTCTGCTTCTACACCACTTAATGTCTGATTGGTGCTACTCACCACTTGTTTGGTTGCATTTTCTATCATAGTTTGGTCAGCCGTTCCACTTTCATTCACTATAACGGTTGCCGCAACACTCAAATCCCCATTGGATACAATGACCGAAGTCGTTCCAATGCTTTTTGCTTGTACTGTTCCATTCGATGTAATGGTAGCAATGTCTTTATCTACCACTTCATAAGTCATGGACTGAACTGCATCGGTTGGCAGTGCGCTTGCCTTCAATGTAAATTCTTCCATTGGCTTAAGCACCACATAGTTATTATTTAATTCAATCTTTGTAGTTGCAACTTTCACAGTGATTGGAATTTCTTTTGTTATTTCTCCAGCTTTTACTGTAATAATTACATTTCCCTTTGCAATTGCTTTAACTTCACCACTTGATAGTACGGTTGCAATCCCTGTATTACTAGAAGAGTAGGTAATGGTTGTATCTGTGGCATTAGAGGGCATTACCGTTGCAGTAATTGTCTGTGTTTTATCTACTATCATTTCTTCCTCATAATTACCTATTTCAATATCTGTTACTTCAATGTCATTCGTCTTCTTTACTGTCAAAGAAAAGCTATTAGACACCTCTCCACAGGATATTGTAATCTTTGTTTTTCCTACTGCAATTGCAGTAATTCTCCCTAATTCATTTACAGTTGCTACTTCTTCATTGCTTGACTTATAGGAAAGTGTTTGTTCTGTTGTATCCGTTGGAAGAACAGTAGCAGAAAGTAACTGCTTCTCGCCAATAGCCATGGTATCTTGATAGTCTCCTAAATCAATTTGCTTGGCTTTTACTTTTGCCTCTTCCTTTACAGTAAGTTTTATATCTTTCGAAATATTTCCAGCACTTGCAGTTATAGTTACCACACCTTTAGCGAGCGCCTTAATTTCACCTGTTGATAAAATGGTGGCTATACTAGTATCACTTGAAGAATATGTTACCGTCTGATTTGTTGCACTTGTAGGGAGAACCGTTGTTAAAAGTGTTTGCGTTTTCCCAATTTCCATTTCTAAATCATAATATCCTATCTCAATGTCAGTGACAGCAACCTCGCCAGAAATTACGCTTAAAGAAAAACCATTTTCAATATCGCCGCATTTTACTGTAATAGTTGTACTACCTTCTGAAATAGCGTTTATTCTTCCCATGCCATTAATTGTAGCAACCGTTTCATCACTTGATTGAAAGGTTAAAGTTTGATTTGTGGCATCACTAGGAAGGGGCGTAATTGATAGAAGCTGTTTCTCTCCTACTTTCATTTCTGTTTGATAATCCCCAAGATCTATTTCTGTTACCTTGATATCAGCTTGTGTTGCTTCAGCATCTGCTTCTTGTTTTGCTGTTGCTTGTACTAATGTCATTCCATTGAATAGGTAACATATTAATATTAATACTGCTATGAAACGCATAAAAATATTATTTAGCTTTCTTTTGGCTGTCTTCTTCCCTCTTATCATTTACTCCTACTCCATTTTTTATCTTGTTAAAACTCCTAGTCCCTCTAACACATAATTAAAATACGTGACTTTATCATATTGTATTCTAGCCTCTGTGATTAAACCGTTGCTAAGGTTTACCTTATCCCCAGATTTGCTCACTAGATAGGTATAATCTGGTTCAATCTGTATTTTAAAATAAGTTGTTGTCCCTTCTGAAGAACTACTTTCTGCTGTTGATAAATCACTGTCAATCTGCGTGACTTTCCCAGAAATGGTTCCATACACACTTTGTGTCAGACCCGATACTGCAATATCCGCCTTATCACCAACTCTGATTCTAGCCGCATCTTCTGCTGAGATATTAGCTTGTATCATATACTTATCATTTTCCGATGATATACTTGCCAACGCCTGAGTTGCTTGCACTACCATGCCTGCTTTGTATTCACTCAACATATGTATGGTTCCTGTTGTACTAGCCTTGATACTGTATTGTTCTTGCCCTGTTCCAATGGCGTCTAGTTGTGCATTAATCGAATCTAGTTGTGCCTGACTTTGTAGAATAGCATCTTCTGCTGATTTAATTGCAGTATAATAGACTTCTGTAATTTTATTTTGGTTTTTAACTAGTTCTGCTTCTATTTGTTCATCTGTGTAACCATAATTTTGATAGGTAGTCGTATCTATTTCATTTTGTTTAACCTGACTTTTGTATGCCTCATATTGGCTATAATATAGACTATCATCTTTATTGGACTGGTCAAAGTAATTGGTATCATCTTTAATCGAATTTACCAGTTTTTGATATTGAGCAATCTGCGTTTCATAGATATTTCTTTGTCCTTCTAACTGTTCGCCTTGTAGATCCAAGTCTCCACTTTTGATTTCAAATAAAATATCGCCTTCTTCTACTTTGGTTCCTTCACTAATATGTATAGCTGTAATCTCTCCTGTATAAGGTGACATGGCATAGTTTTTACTTGTGCTTTGTACGATTCCACTGGATTTGATTATGTAAATCTTAGGCGTTTTCATACTCCAAAAAACTACTGCTGATAAAAGTATAGTTATTGTTATAATAATCATATAGCCAAACGCAGGGATTTTTTTGTCATAGAGTAGTCGACTGTCTTTTAGCTGTTCCATTGTTTTTATCTGTTTAATCATAGTCGGCTCTCTCCATGAATACATCTGCTATGATTTGGTCATCCTGCTGATCAACAAATATAGTGTAGCTGTCACCTTTTAGAGGAATATCTTCTTCAAAAGCAGTAAGATTAATTTTATCATAGGCGAATTTTAACTTGTTTTCTTCTCCCTGGTATCTAACATACATACAGTTTTTTACACAAATTACACGTTCCATTTGGTATGGTGGCTGCACATTCTTTATATAATAATTTGATTGTAGGAGTAGTTTGATTTCTATGTCTAATTCTCCATTTTCATTTACAAATGTACTAACATATTGAATTAGAGGACCAATTGATACAGCACCACTTATTTTTAAGTAATTTTGCATCTGCTCTATGTTGATATTAAAATTATTTGATTTATCTACTTGAATTGCCATACCTAATACATTAGATAGTTTAAGCACTTTATTTTTATTTAGTATTATCTTGTTCATTAATTTTATCCTTCTTAAGATTAATTTATAAACATTCACATTTATTTCTCAGTAATATTAAATTGTTGTACATAGTTCTTAAATACCATGTACAACAATCAAGCTAATTATTAATTTTTATTTTTTAATATAAATAATCCAACTATAATTCCTAATATAATCATAAAAATCCCAAAAAATATACTAAACATTTTTACTATAGTGATATTATCTATTCCCATCGTATATATCGAAATCAAACTATTGCCTGAAATAATGACTCCAATTACTACTGTAATAATGGCTAACATTATTCTTACTGTTTTATTCATATCTATACCTAACTAAACTTAATAGTTAAAAATGCTTTAAGCCCTGATAACTTTTCAGTATATTTTACTTTTTTACTGCTTTTTCTTAAGTCATATATAGAGTCCGCTGCGGCATAATAAGTATCAGCCCACTGCCCAAATACGGCAGAACTAAGTGCAAATCCTATAACTGCAGTAACAATGCCTGCTATCGCCGATCCTGCTGTAGCCCCCCCTACAAGTAACCAAGCAGCATCTCCACTTTCCGTTAACTCTTTATAAGCTACCTTTCCTGTTTGAGAAAAACTTTTTTTATAAAAAACACCTAAGCCTCCTTCAACATAAGTCATTTCCTGCTCATCCATCATCACACAACCACTTGGCATTACCAATGCCCCATCATAAGTCATTTCCATCTTTCATTTCCTCCTTATTTTCCATCCTAATTATTAGTTTCTCCTATAATTGTTTGCAACCAATTACAGATATATTTAAACATATATGCTTAAAACTACATCATGCATAGCTCATAACATCTTCTTCTGCTAAATCCTCTGTCACTGCAATTTCTTTTTCCTCTTCTTTTATCACGAAATTACCTTGTTGCATTTCCCAAAGTTTAAAGTAATGCCCTTCTTGTCTTAGCAACTCCTCATGGGTTCCTTGTTCCACAACTTCTCCCTGATCAATCACAAGAATTTCATCACAATTTTTTACCGTTGCCAGTCTGTGTGCAATAATTAACATAGATTTGTTCCTAAATTTATTGTAAATCATATCAAAGATAATATTTTCTGTGGCAAAGTCCAGATTACTCGTACTTTCATCCAATATGTAGAACTCATTCTTTTTTAAAAAAGCTCTTGCAAGTGCAATTCTCTGCTTTTCTCCCCCGCTAAGACCATTACCTGCTTCTTCTAGATAGGTATAATATTGCATTGGAAGCTTTCTAATAAAATCATGGGCATCTGCTGCCTTAGCTGCCTCCTTTACCTCGTCCAGTGTGGAGTTCATTTTGCCGACTCTAATATTGTCGTAGATGCTTTTGGAAAACAGCTCAATGGATTGTGGTACATATGAAATTGCTCTTCGAAGAGAGTCATTGCTGTATTCGTTAATATCTACTCCGTCAATCAGGATTTCACCTGCTTCTGGTTCATAATATTTTAATAATAGTTTCGCTATTGTAGACTTTCCACTACCACTTGCCCCTACCAATGCAACTTTTTTCCCTTTTGGAATGGTAAAACTAATTTCTTTTAATACAGGTTTTCGATTTCCATAACGAAATGTTACCTTTTTGACTTCAATTGCACCTTCTATTGTTTCAATATCCTGATAGGCACCTGATTTTTCTGTTTCCTGTTCTTCTTCATAGTCCAAGATTTCTGTCATACGCTTCATGGATATGTTTGCCTCTTGAATCTGCAGTTGAAGCCCCACCAGCCTTGATACCGGATCCATAAAGTAACCAGATAACGTCATAAAAGACATCATCGCTCCCAAAGTGGTATGATTGTTAATTACTTGCATAATTCCAAAATACATTAATATTAAATTTCCTACTTGTGAAATAAGTCCTGAAATAGAACCTTGAATGTTAGAAAGCATCCCCTCATTTAAACCAATACGCAATGATTTGATATACTCCCTCTCAATCCCCTCAAGCTCTGTTTCCTCATTCGCATTTCCTTTTACCGTTTCCACGGCTCTAAGTCCCTCAATAATCTGCGAATTTAATATGGCTGACTGCTGCATCTGCTCTTCATTTATTTTCTTATACGGTTGTTTGAAGATAAAGACTAGCAAAATACTAACAATCGTCATAAACAAGATAATGACAAATAATTCTGTATTCATTCGAAATAGAATGACTCCTGTCACTAACGCCATTGCAATATCCATTATCAACGTTAATGCAATATTTGTAAAAATATCTTTTATCGTAAAGGCATCTGAAAATCTAGTGATAATATCGCCCGTTTTTCTTGTAGCAAAAAACTTCATCGGCAATTTGTATATATGTTCAAAGTATCCCAGCATCAAAGGAATATCAATCTTTTGCGATAAATAAATCATCATCCATTGTCTGATAAAACCAATTACTATCTGTGTCACAGATAACAGTGCAAACACTAATAAAAGCATTAACAGTGTATTCTTTAACTTATAAGGAAGAATTTCATCCATTAATATCTTGTTAAATAATGAGGATACAATCCCTAAAGCCGTTAAAAGTATTGACGCGATGATAGAATAAACAAATAGTTTTTTCTGTGGTAGCAAAAGCTTGACATATCTTTGAAACAACTTTTCATTTTTTAATTTTCCTGATGTAAATCTCTCATTTGGTTTTATAATAAGTAGCGCACCCGTAAAGTTTTTATAGAACTCATCAATTTCTATTCGAATTAAATCCTTCGCTGGGTCGCCAAGAACTACATATTTGTCCGTTATTTTAAAGATAACTACAAAGTGACTTAGCCCTTCTTTGGTCACAACATTCGCAATTGCTGGAAGTGTATATTTACTTAAGAATCCTTCCTTGTCCACACGAACTGCCTGTGAAGCAAAGCCAAGCTCATCTGCACACTTGCTAAGTCCGATCAGATTCGTTCCCTTCAGGTCTGTCCCCATCTTATCTCTTAGTCTTGTAATTGTAGTTTCCTTCTTATAATGTAAACATATCATTGCCAAACAAGCTGCTGCACAATCGGTTGCATCTTGTTGTTTTACATAGGTATATCTCATGTTAGCTCCTTATGAATGATTTAAACTTTTAAGTTTTACTCCTCTAACTTAACATACCAAAATCTGACTATATTTGCAAGCAAAAAGCCGTGAACGGTTGTTTAAAACCGTAAACGGCTATTCTAATAGTTATACTTTATCTGTCATGCTTTTTAAACTCTTTAAGAAATTGTTCTACCTCTCTTTTTCGTCTTCTGGAAACTCTAAATTCACAATTATCTATGTATAAAATTCCATCTTTATATTCTGTTATAAATAACCCATTTACCATTTGTTTGCGATTGATCTGAATGAATATTCTTTTATCTAGTATGTTAGTAAGGCTTTTCAAAGAAATATCACGTCGTAGCTTTCTGCCACTCACAACAAACTCAGTACTACTATCATAGGCTTCTATATAATAAATTTCATTTTGTCTAACTTCCATAATCCTTCGATTTTCATATAATTTAATTAACTCTTTCCCAAGCGCAGTCAGTTTTAATGCCTGCAAAGCTTCTTCTAACATTCCTATCTTTATTGGTTTCTCAATAAATCGAAAAACATTGATGTGAAATGCCTCTTTCCTTCTTCCTGAAGCACTCATAATAATTATTTTACATGCTTTGTTTTTCTCCCTGATCCACTTTTCTATTTCGTATCCGTCAAAATCAGGTAAGACTATATCTAAGAAAATAAGGTCAAACCTTTCGACCTCTGAAATCAATTCTTTTCCCAATGAATAAATAACTACTTCATATTCTATTTCATGTTTATTCATAAAGTAGCATATCGCCTCCTGCAACAGATAATGAACATATTTATCATCATCACATATTGCAATCATCATTTTTTTCATAGCTGTATTACAACTCCTTATCTAAATTATGTTAATCTCCCCGCCCATTTTAGACATAGGTCGCAAAAATGGTTAAATCGAATTATAATATACATTTTGTTTTATGTAAATTAAATTTTAAATAATTTATTAATCTTCACGCCTTCTTTACAAATCAAAATAATCATTTTATAATTTATTAAGACAAACAAAATGGAGGTAATACAATGAGTAAAATTGATGAAGTAAGAGCAGCTATGGTTGCGGCAATGAAAGCAGGAGATAAAGAGCGAAAAGAATCTCTTTCCTTATTATTATCTGCTTTAAAAAATAAGGCAATTGATAAAAGAAGTGATTTAACAGAAGAAGAAGAAAATGAAGTAATCTTAAAAGAAGTAAAACAAACAAAAGAAACCTTAGAGCTAACCCCTGCTGATCGTACTGATATTATAGATGAATGTAAAAAACGTATCGCTGTATTAGAAGAGTTTGCACCTAAAATGATGAGTGAAGATGAAATCAAAGCAGTGGTAAACGAAGTGCTTACTACTCTTGGAATTGATACACCAACTGCGAAGGATAAAGGTAAGATTATGAAAGAGTTAATGCCAAAAGTAAAGGGCATTGCAGATGGTAAACTTGTAAATGAGGTAGTTGGCGCACTTATGCAATAGGAAAACAAAGAATCTTTTTTCGTTTAATAAAACAGAACTTGGAAATACTATACATACAAAACGTTATGTATAGTATTTTTTAGATTGGAGCATTCAGAATGAGACTACCTTCCCATATAGCAATTATACCAGATGGCAATCGACGTTGGGCATTGGGGCATGAATTAAAGAAAACTGATGGCTACGAGCATGGACTATCTCCTGGTCTATCTGTATTTCGACTGGCAAAACAATACGGTATTTCAGAAATTACTTATTATGGTTTCACCGTTGATAATTGCAAACGACCCCCAGAACAACTAAAGGCTTTTAGTCATGCATGCGTAGAAGCGGTAAAGCTAATTGCTAACGAGGGGTGTTCACTTTTAGTGATTGGTAATACAAAGTCAAAATGTTTTCCTAAAGAATTAATTCCGTATACCTCTAGAACCGACATAGCTGGTGGAGGCATGAAAGTTAATTTTCTTGTAAACTATGGCTGGGAGTGGGACTTATCTGGTATAGGAGAAAAAAAAGAAAATAGTAAGCTCCAAAATGTGATTCACTCTCACAATATCTCAAGAATTGATCTAATTATACGTTGGGGCGGTATGCGACGCTTGTCTGGATTACTCCCTATACAATCTGTTTATTCTGATTTTTATATTGTGGATGCTTTATGGCCTGATTTTAAAGAAGAACAGTTTTGTGAAGCTCTCAATTGGTATGAGAAACAAGATGTAACCCTCGGTGGATGATTCTGATACGGTTTGTATAAGAGATAAATCAAACGATAGAGTCTTTATATTTAAGTTTTATTTGAAAAAATGCATCTTGATTTAGCTAAGCCATTTCAAGATGCATTTTACATACAGTACTTCTTATATTAATATTTATTCCTTTGTCGTATCCTCTATGGTTTGCTGATTGGTTGTGCTATCATCGGCTGTAGTGTCTTCCGTTGTGGTATCTTCTGTTATGATATCATCCATTGTCGCATTACTTACCATAGAAAGCTTGTCCTTAAAAGTAATCTTTTTCCAAACCTTGTTATCTACTGATACTTTAGAAGCATCCTTCCATTTTGTATACGTATCTTCGTATAATGTAGTTTGTCTTTGGGTAATAATTTCTTGTCTTCTATTTTCTGTTTGCTCTTGATCAAATGCACTGGTAAGCTTTAATACATAATAGCCTCCGTCTGTTTCTACAATTGGAGAGATTTCTCCTTCTTGCAAAGCGTCTGCTGCTGCAATTACCGCTTCATTCATACCTGCATCGTCATCTTTTCCATAGGAAGCAGTACTTACACTACGTTCGGTATCGGTTACCGCAGTATCAAAGTCTTTACCGCCTGCTACTGCATCAATGATTGCCTGTGCTTCTTCTTTTTTTGCTGCTTTTTCTTCGTCTGTCAAATCAACTGTTTTTCCCGTTTCATCTGTTGTTCCAGCAGTAGATACCAATACATAAGAAAACGTTCTTTGAGCGGCATCCTCGTCTGCCACATTGGTATCTGCACCTGCTTTAATTGCAGCTTCAATCTTACCTTGCAAAGTAAATTTTGTTAGATATTCAATAATAACTTCTTCACTTGCGCCCATACTTTCAATTGCATCGGCATTATTGTCAGCCATAAATTGTTTTGCTGTTTCTTCTATTTTTGATTTTTCCTCATCTGAAAGTGTAATTTCATATTCATCTGCATGCTGATTCACAATATACATTTCTTTTATTTCTTCAAGAATATTTTCTAAGGTTGATTCACCAAACGTCATATCTGCACTTAGAGTTTGATCCCACATATTATCTCCAAATAAAGAACCATAATATGATTCGTACATCACTTGTTGTGTCTTTGCATAAAATTTGGCTACTCCAAATGAAACATTCTCATCATTTACCACTGCGACCGGTGTATTTAAATTAACAGAACCGGCACACCCTGTTATCATACTAGCACAGGCTAATAGGGTTGTGGCAATCCCCACTATTTTTTTACTTACGTTCTTCTTCATACTTTCTCCTTTCATTGGCAATTATCGCCATGACATTCTGATATGATTATAGCCCTTTTTTATTCATCAATCAATGTCTTTATATCACTTAAAATATTTTTCACAAGCCCTATCGTATCTGGCTTTTCTTTGCTTTTTATTGGTATATAGGTAAAATACGGATTGGTATCTACTGTAAATTTCATCGTATTTTTATACTTGTCTAAAAGACTTGGAATCTTACTTGGATTAACCTTTGCTTTTTCATACATGGTAAATTTAATCGCATCACCTTTTTGCGATACTTCTGTTACAAATACACTGGTTGCCAATGCTTTGATATGGGCTACTGCTAATAGATTTGTTACCGATCTTGGTGGATCTCCAAATCGATCAATTAGCTCTTCTAACATATCATCACATTCTTCTTCATTTTCAATACTTGCAATACGTTTGTATATATCCAGTTTTTGAAACTCACTTGCTATATATTTTTCAGGTATAAATGCATCAATATCAATATCGATAGTGGTATCGAATTTATCTTCCTCTATATCTGCATTCTTAAGTGATTTTACTGCTTCATTTAACATTTTACAATATAAATCATAGCCAACTGCCTCCATGTGACCACTTTGCTGAGCACCAAGTAAATTTCCAGCCCCTCGAATTTCTAAATCTCTCATCGCAATTTTAAAACCTGAGCCAAGTTCTGTAAACTCACGAATGGCATGAAGTCTTTTTTCTGCAATTTCTTTTAGCATCTTATTTCTTTTATACATTAAAAATGCATAGGAGGTTCGATTGGATCGTCCAACACGTCCTCTTAGCTGATAAAGCTGTGAGAGTCCAAGATTATCTGCATCATGTATAATAATCGTATTTACATTGGAAATATCAAGACCAGTTTCAATAATCGTAGTGGAAACCAGCACATCAATCTCTCCATTGATAAAATTATACATGATTTTTTCTAGCTCATGCTCATTCATCTGCCCATGTGCAAAGGCTACATTGGCATCTGGAACTAACGCTGCAATGGAATTCGTAATCTCATCGATGTTATTAACTCGATTATACACATAGTATACCTGTCCTTCTCTTGCTAACTCTCTTTGAATTGCTTCCCTTACCATCTCATCGTTATATTCCATGACAAAGGTTTGAATTGGCATTCGATCCATTGGAGGCTCTTCTAGTACACTCATGTCTCTGATTCCAATCAAACTCATGTGAAGCGTTCGAGGAATTGGAGTTGCAGTCAAGGTTAATACATCTACATTTTTCTTTAGCTGTTTGATTTTTTCTTTATGCGCTACGCCAAATCGCTGTTCTTCATCTATAATAAGAAGCCCTAAGTCCTTAAAAATGATATCCTTTGATAATACACGATGGGTTCCTACTACAATATCAACAAAGCCTTTTTTTAGATCTTCTACAGTCTTTTTCATTTCTGATTGTGTCCTAAACCTAGACATCAAATCCACTCGAATTGGAAAATCCTTCATTCTTAGCACAAAGGTATTATAATGTTGCTGTGCTAAAATGGTAGTTGGAACTAGGTACACAACCTGCTTGCCGTCTTGCACTGCTTTAAATGCGGCTCGTATAGCAATCTCTGTTTTACCATATCCAACATCACCACATACGAGGCGATCCATAATTTTAGGACTCTCCATATCTTTTTTAACAGCTTCTATGGCTAATAACTGATCATCTGTTTCCTCATATGGAAACATTTCCTCAAATTCACGTTGCCAAACCGTATCGCTGCTATAGATATATCCTTCTTTTTCTTGCCTAAGAGCATAAAGTTCTACCAAATCCTTTGCAATCTCTTTTACTGCACCCTTTACCCTTGTCTTTGTTTTATTCCATTCTTGTGAGCCAAGTTTATTTAATTTAGGCTTTTTGGCATCACTTCCTGCATACTTTTGAATCAGCTCTAACTGTGTGGCCAGTATATAGAGATTACCACCCGAAGCATATTCTATCTTAATGTAATCCTTGGCAACCTTATCGACTTCAATCTTTTCAATTCCTTTATAGATTCCTAGTCCATGGTTTTCATGAACCACATAATCTCCGACCTTTAATTCGCTAAAACTTTGAATCTTTTGTCCTTCGTATACTTTTCTTTTTTTCTTTTTCTTTTTTTCTGCTCCAAATATATCGGTTTCAGAAATTATAACAAGTTTAATGAGGGGATACTCATAGCCTTTATGTACATTACCAAAGGCTGTCATGATTTCTCCATTTTGTATCTCTTTATCTAGGTCTTCCGAATAAAAGGCATTTAATTCGTAATCTCTTAAATCCTGCGCAAGTCGCATTGCCCTTGTCTTGGATGCAGATAATAAGATTACTTTATAGCCTGCTTTTTTCCATCCCTGCAAATCTTTAACCAGCAATTCAAAGCTACTGTTATAAGGATTCACGGATTTGGCTGTGATTCCATAACGGTTACCTATTTTAAATTCCTGCTGCTTACCCTCTAACGTACAAAGTGCCAATCCGCGCATTTTGCTAATTCTTGCTACAATCTGTTTATGATCAAGTAAAATATCCATCTGCCCAGGTAAGATATACCCCTTTTCAATTCGATGAATCATACTCTCTCTGAATTCTTGTTCAACAGCTTCTCCCTTTTCAAGAATTCGGTTTGGTTCATCTAGAAAAAGAATTGTGTCATTGGATTCAAAGTAATCCAAGAAGGTAGCTGCATCTTCATAGAAATATTTGATATAACTATCAATTCCTTTGGTTCCAAGTCCACCAAGCTCTAATAATTGTTCTTTTACCTCCTCTACTGCACTTTTGATTCGAAACGCTTCTTCTGTTTTCATTTCCTTTCGAAGTTTTTCAATATAAGGCTTTGCTTCTGCTTCAATCTTCTTAATTCCTTCCAAAACTCTGTTTGAATCAAGAACAATTTCGGCGGCAGGATAAATCACAATATGTTCTAACTGCTCAATAGACCTTTGGCTTTCTACATCAAAGCTTCGAATGGAATCTACCTCTTCATCCCATAATTCAATTCGATACGGATTCTCCTCTGTGAGAGAAAATATATCAATGATTCCTCCTCGAATAGCGAATTGTCCCGATGCCTCAACTTGTGGAACTTTCTCATAACCAAGTCCAATCAATCTTGCTTTCAAGCTTTCAATATCAATGCTTGAATCTTGATCAATTTGAATCAAGGAGTTTTTCACGGCCTTTAAGGGCACTAGATAATCCATGAGTCCATCTAGCGTTAAAATGATCGTGACTCCTTCCTCTTTCATGATCTCTTTTATTACATGAATTCTTTGTTTTGCAATCAAATTACCATGAATATCAGCGTTGTAAAAAATTAAGTCTTTTGCAGGATAGAGCATAACCTGTTTATCAAATGACTTGTAATCCTCATAAATTTCTTTTGCTTTTAATTCATTGCTTGCCACGATTATTTTATTTTTAAACTCTCTTGACAATGCATACATAAAGTGAGTCTTTTGTGAATCAATACATCCAGACACTTGAATAAGACCACTTTCTTTTTGCAAAGCGGTCTTTATCTCATTAAATTCATTCATTTGTGTTAAAGGGCTGATTAATGCATTCATTTCTTCACTACCTAACCTTTTGATTGTATACGTTCATCGCTGCGTCAGCATCCCTTGTAATCATCAGTTCTACAGCCTCTACTGCATTTGTAATTGACTCATCTACTAACTGGCGTTCTTCTTTTGAAAAATGACCTAATACATAATCTGCTAAGTCCATGTGCTTTGGCTTTTCACCAACACCAATTTTCACTCTCATAAAGTTTTGTGTTCCCACATGGGCAATGATACTCTTGATTCCGTTATGGCCTCCAGCACTTCCTTTTTTGCGAATGCGTAGCTGCCCTACGTCTAAATCAATGTCATCATATAGTATAATTAATTCATCTTCTGGTTCTACTTTATAATAATCTATGAATTCTCTTATACTTTCACCACTCAAATTCATATAAGTGAGTGGCTTGACTAAGATAACTTTATATCCTTCCACATAACCTGTACCAAATATACCTTTGTGCTTTTTGGAATCCACATTGATTTTATATTTCTTAGCAATGGCATCAATGGCATCAAAACCTACATTATGCCTTGTACCATTATATTCCTTTGTTGGATTTCCAAGTCCTGCTATAATATACATTTTAATTCCTTTCTTACATAAAACTCTATCTTTCTCTAATCATTCGCTCAACTTCTTTTAACTGCTCCTGATCATTTACTCCTGTCATTTCTTTTGCATCTTCTAACACATATGCATCTACTTTGAAGCCTTTATTTTTAATGATTGTTAAAGTATCTGGCAAATAGTATTCTCCTTGCGCATTATTCGTTGTGAGCGCATCTAAAGCTATACTTAATTCCTTTGCATCAAAAACATACATGCCTGAATTTACTTCTTTTGATAGAAGTTCTTCTTCACTTGCATCCTTATGTTCTACACTTTTTAAAAAGCTATTGTCTTTACTTCGAATAATTCTACCATATCCTGTTGGATCTTCTACCTTAGCGGATAATACGGTTACTTTATTTTGCTGTGTTCTATGAAATTCTACTAGTTTGCCAAGCGTCTTACCAGTAATCAAAGGTGTGTCACCAAATAAAACTAATATTTCTCCTTGCTCTCCAATAAAATCTTTTGCACATTTTACTGCATGACCTGTCCCAAGCTGTTCTTCTTGCAATACATATTCAACGTTTGAAGTAACCATTTCTTTTACAACTTCACTTTTATAGCCTACAACTAAACATACCTTATCTGCGCCTGCTCCTTTTGCCGCATCGATTGCATATTCTACCATTGGTTTTCCATTTACGGTATGTACGACCTTTGGCAAATCTGATTTCATTCTTGTTCCTTTTCCTGCTGCTAATATTACTGCTTTTAACTGATTCATGATTTTTCTCCCACTACAATTCTATCATATTCTTATATTATATTTTTATTCGCATCAAGCCTAGCGACTGACGATTCATTTTTTCTATTTTACTGCATTGCTGCCTAATCTATTTTACAGTAATCTTTTCTATTTGTCACGTAGATTCTAGCCTTTTCATCCTGTACGATTACACCAATCTAACAAATAGCAAAACAAAATGGAAAGCTCTAAAAGCTCTCCATTATGCATAATTATTTACTTTTCAACTATCATTTTCTCTGTGCTATTATACTTCGTCTTCTAAAAGAGCTGCAGCATATTTATCCAGAATTATTTGTTGAATTTTCTCTCTCGTATCCGAATTGATTGGATGTGCAATATCGCGATATTCCCCATCTGATGCTTTTCTACTTGGCATTGCGATAAACAAACCTTTTTCGCCTTCAATCACCTTAATATCATGAACCACAAACTCATCATCAATGGTGATTGAAACAACTGCTTTCATTTTTCCCTCTTTTGCTACTTTACGTACACGTACATCTGTAATTTTCATGTCTCGTACCCCTTTCTTCTGTCTAGAGTTTAGCTTTAATAAAGTGTGAGCAGGTACTTTCAGCTAGAGAACATACCTCTCGTTTTTTTCTACCACAATTTTTATTCCATCTTCGCCACAGTGGTATGAGTTAGCACGAATCGTATCACGACTTTCCACAATACAATTCTCTATATGAATATTATCGCCAAGATAAACATCATTCAGTATGATAGAGTTTTTTATAACACAGTTATTTCCAACGAATACCTTTTTAAACACAATGGAGTTTTCAACCTGTCCATTTATAATACATCCACTTGATATCAGGCTATTCTTTACATCTGCACCTGGATTATACTTTGCAGGAGGCAAATCGTCCACTTTTGAGTAAATATCAGGATATTGCCGAAAAAAATAATCTCTAATTTCTGGTTTCAGAAAATCCATATTTGTCTTAAAATAAGATTCGACTGTAGAAATATTACTCCAATAATCCTTTATCTTATATCCATAAATGCGTTTTAAATTCTTATATCGGATTAATATATCTTTTACAAAATCGTGCCTATCTTCTCCTGCGCATCGTTCGATTAATTCAATCAGTTGTCTTCTTCGAATGACATAGATGCCAGTTGATATGGTATTTGATTTAGCTACCATAGGTTTTTCGTCAAATTCCTCTATTCTTGCATCTTCATTCATCTTTAATACACCAAAACGACTTACATCCTCATTTGATGGCATATCTTTACAAACCACAGTAACATCTGCTTTTTTTGATATGTGATACTCTAATACTTTATTAAAATCCAGTTTATAGATTCCGTCACCTGAAGCAATTACGACATATGGCTCATGGCTGTTTTTTAGAAAACTAAGATTTTGATAAATCGCATCAGCCGTTCCACGAAACCACCAACTATTATCTACTGTAATCGTTGGAGTAAATACAAATAACCCACCTTGTTTTCTTCCAAAGTCCCACCATTTTGAAGAACTAAGGTGCTCATTGAGTGATTTTGCATTATATTGTGTTAAAACTGCAACTTTCTGAATATGTGAATTGGACATATTACTTAAAGAAAAATCTATGCTTCGATAACATCCTGCAATTGGCATTGCTGCAATAGCACGTTTACTGGATAGTTCTCGCATTTTGTTATTGTTACCACCTGCTAAAATAATCCCGATTGCTCTCATTATCTATCACCTGCCTTAATCAACGTCTCTCCACTTTCAAGTACAGAGTCATTATAATCCTCAAAAACTGTATTACCTGATATAGCAGTATTCTTTCCTATCTTAACATTGGCAGGGATGATGCTATTCTCACCTACAGTTACTAGACCAAAGGAATAAACATCTGGTTTTTGCTTGTTTTCTACCTCTTCGCCAATTCCTAACTCTGCATGATTACCAATCACCACATTTTCTGCTATGATTGCTTTATTTATCATACAATAGTCACCTATCTGCGCGTCTTTCATAATAATAGAATCACGAATCACTGCACCTTTTCCTATTGTTACTCCAGATCCAATAACCGAATTATATACTTCTCCATAGATCGAGGTTCCTTCACCTATAATACTTTTTTCAATCTTTGATTCGCCCCAAATATATTGGGGCGTAATACGATCACTCTTTGTATATATCTTCCAAAATTCTTCATACAAATTAAATTCTGGAATTAAATCAATCAGTTCCATATTGGCTTCCCAATATGAAGCTAGGGTACCAACATCCTTCCAATATCCGTTATACTCATAGGCAAATAGCCTGTCTTCTTTATTATGGCAATAGGGAATGATATGCTTTCCAAAATCACAAGCATTTTGTTCCGATAAAGTGATTAAAGCTTCTTTTAATACCTTCCACGTGAATATGTAAATACCCATAGAGGCCAGATTGCTTCTTGGTTGTTCTGGTTTTTCTTCAAATTCACGAATTCTATTTTCTTCATCAGTAATCATGATTCCAAAACGACTCGCCTCTTCCATTGGAACTGGCATAACAGCAATTGTTACATCGGCATTTTTTTCTTTATGAAAATCCAACATAACTTCATAATCCATTTTATAAATATGGTCTCCCGAAAGAATAAGAACATATTCAGGATTATAAAACTCCATGTAGTCTAAATTTTGATAGATCGCATTCGCCGTACCAGTATACCATTCGCTGTTCCCACTCTTTTCATAAGGTGGTAATACCGTGACACCTCCAATGTTTCTATCCAAATCCCAAGGAATACCAATACCAATATGTGCATTCAGCCTTAAAGGTTGATACTGTGTTAATACCCCCACTGTATCAATTCCAGAGTTGATACAGTTACTCAACGGAAAATCAATAATTCGGTACTTCCCACCAAAACTAACTGCAGGTTTCGCTACTTTAGAAGTTAATACACCTAATCTGCTCCCTTGCCCACCAGCAAGCAGCATTGCTATCATTTCTTTCTTAATCACGTAATCACCTCTTGTTGTTTTAGTAAATACTACCATCACAAACCCATTGCCATGTCTATGATTGCACTATAATTTGTTTTCCTATGTCAAATAATTTGTTCTTATTATACCATAGAAGTTATAATTATTGAATAATTTTTATGAAATAATTCTAATTTTACATATTTTATTCATTTGTTTTTATATATAGTAAACTAATTTACAATTATCTAATTGTATAAGAAATATTTCATATGTTTTCCTCTAGTTTTCTACATTTTTCGGCATACTGTTTTTATAACACTCAATTCATATCAAATTACTAAGTATTCATTAAATTTATATCTACAAACTACATTCTGGGGCTTGTACCTATATGTAATATATGTATGTAATCATGAAATATGACAAAAACAGAAAAAATGTTATAAAAATGACTGTAATCACTACGTTTATACTGGATTTTTGCTTGATTTCATTGACAGTCTATCATTCATAGATTATAATTAATATTGATAATTATTATTATTTTTAAGAGATAGATAGAATGACCTATTATTCCCCTAACAAGATTACTTTAATATTTCTTAAATAAACCTAAACTTTCATGAAAAGGAGGAATTATATGCAAACATTAAAATATAGTCGTCAAAGAGAAGCGATTAAGGAATTTTTAATGAGCAGAAATGACCATCCAACCGCTGATACTGTTTATACAAATATACGACAAGAATTTCCTAATATTAGTTTAGGAACTGTTTATCGAAACCTTTCGCTACTTGCTGATCTTGGTGAGATATTAAAAATCTCTACTGGTGATGGTGGCGATCGATTTGATGCGAACACAAAACACCATTATCATTTTATTTGTAACGAATGTAATAGTGTAATTGATTTGGATTTAAAAAGTCTCGATCATATTAATGAGTTGGCTTCTGTTAATTTTGGCGGAAACATTATTGGCCATACCACTCATTTTTATGGAACTTGCGAAAACTGTACTAAGAAGCATTAAACCACTATCTTTACTAAGAGTTGAGATATCTTCCATATTTTTTCAAACAACTCTTGACATCTTGAAATGAATGTGCTAAATTAATATTAGTAACTATTACTGATTTTAAAAATTTTAAAATGAAAAGGAGATTGTAATAATGAAAAAATATGTCTGTCAAGTTTGTGGTTATGTTCATGAGGGAGATTCAGCTCCTGCAAATTGTCCTATTTGTAAAGCACCAGCTGAAAAATTTACAGAGCAGTCTGGCGAAATGACTTGGGCTGCTGAACACGTGGTTGGTGTTGCTCAAGGTGTTAGCGAAGATATCATCAACGACTTAAGAGCTAATTTTGAAGGTGAATGTTCAGAAGTTGGTATGTATCTTGCAATGTCTAGAGTTGCTTTTAGAGAAGGATATCCAGAAATCGGACTATACTATGAAAAAGCCGCTTACGAAGAAGCAGATCATGCTTCCAGATTTGCTGAATTACTTGGTGAAGTAATCACAGATAGCACAAAGAAAAATCTTGAACTTAGAGTAGCTGCTGAAAACGGTGCTACTGCTGGTAAATTTGATCTTGCAAAACGTGCAAAAGCTGCTAATCTTGATGCAATTCATGACACAGTACATGAAATGGCAAGAGATGAAGCAAGACATGGTAAAGCTTTCCAAGGCTTACTTGAGAGATATTTTGGTTAATTATAACCCGATTAGAACAATATTTTAACTATATAAGGTGTGTCGACTAACTTAGTCTGACACACCTTTTTTGAAGTATCTATTATGCCCCTTCTTTCTTCCTTCCCTGTTTCATCCTTTTAAAAAATGAATCCATTAAGAACACCGCCAGAGCAATTGCTCCTGCAATTTGTAGCGTCTCCATAAGATAATAGGAATACATTGCACTATTATTTTGGATAATATTGTACACGCTATAGTATATGGAAGTTCCTGGCACAAGCGGAAGTATTCCAGGGATTAAAAATACCGTCATTGGAGCTTTTAATTTTCTTGCTGCAATATGAGCAAATCCCGCTACTGCAAGACTTGAAAGAAAAGCAGCAAATATTTTCGAACTGCTATAAGACAGTACCATTAAATAAGAAAACCAGCATACAGCGCCAGCCGTTCCAGACCAGAAACGAAATTTTTTGGGCGCTTCTAAAATTCCAGAAAAACCTACTACTGCAAAAAAAGCTCCCACTGTTTGAATCACAATTGTCATACGCCCCTCCTAAAGTATCCTTGCAAATAACGCAATACCTGTACCTACTCCTACTGCCACTGCAAGTGCTGTCACCACAGCCTCGACCATACGTGCGACGCCAGAAGAGTAATCACCGTTTAATATATCCCGTACTGCCGTAGTAAATGTAACACCAGGTAGTAAAGGCATGATGGCACTAATGATTAACAAATCACTGCTGATTTGCGGTACGATATAGTTACTTATTATTAGAGCTGTAATACCTATTGTAAATGCGCCAAGCACATTGATACAAAAGCTATTCAAACGAAGTCGGTTTGATAAGAGTATCACCATTCCTAATATGCCTCCTACCACTCCAGCACTTATGCACTCTAAAAAAGACCCTTTTAGTAAGACGCAAAAGAATAATGCCACACTGATATAGCTTACTTCTTTTTTTAAATTGCTATATTGATGCACTTTTCTTATATGCTCTAGCTGTTCATTTGCTTGCAAAAGATCCAATTCTCCATTGCATAGTTGTCTAGATACCATATTGACTTGATAAATTCTATGCAAATTGGTAGTGCGCTCGGATACTCTTTTAACCATTGTTTTTGCTTGTATCGCTTCCCCTTTGATATGAATAAAAATACCCGTGCTAAACACCATAGCTTCGGCTTCTTTCCCAAAGCTACTCAAAATATACTGAATGGTTTCTTCCACTCGAAATATCTCTGCTCCACTCGTTAGAAGAATCTCTCCTGCTAACATAGCTACCTTTTCTAAATTTTTCTCATCTTTATCCATTTTTACCATCCGTAATTATAATATAGATAAAGCTTTTGTATTACAAGTATCAAACCTGCTTTACAAAAGCCTTTATCAATCATCTATATTCGTTTGTTAAGACTCTGTTACTAAATCTTGTGTTGTAAACAGTGCTTCAAACTCTTCTCTTCCAATCTTTTCTTTTTCTAACAGTAATTGTGCGCAGCTATGAAGAACGCTCTCATTTTCTTTGATAATACTCTTTGCCTTGTGATAGCATTCATCTACAATACGTTTTACTTCTGTGTCGATTAAAGTTGCAACATTTTCACCATAACTTCTTGTATGTGCTAAGTCACGACCAATAAATACTTCATCATCGTCACCGCCGTAATCGATTAGACCTACTTTATCAGACATTCCATACTTGGTAACCATTGCTTTGGCAATTCTTGTAGCCTGCTTAATATCTTGAGATGCACCTGTTGTTATGTCATCGAAGATCAGTTCCTCTGCCACTCTTCCGCCTAAATCTACCACTATATCTTGAAGCATCCTTCCCTTTGTATTAAACATTTCATCCTTTTCAGGAAGTGGCATAGTGTAACCAGCTGCACCCATTCCCGTAGGAATAATGGATACGGTATATACAGGGCCTACATCAGGAAGCAGATGGAATAATAGCGCATGACCTGCTTCGTGGTATGCTGTGATTCTTTTTTCTTTTTCTGACATAACACGACTCTTTTTCTCTGTTCCAATTCCTACTTTAACGAAAGAGCGGTTGATATCTTCTTGTTTAATATATGTTCGTTCTTCTCTTGCCGCAAAGATTGCTGCTTCATTTAAAAGATTCTCAAGGTCTGCTCCAGTAAAGCCTGCTGTTGTCTGTGCAATCATACTAAGGTCTACATCATCTCCAAGCGGCTTGTTCTTTGCATGAACTTTAAGGATTTCTTCACGTCCTTTAATATCTGGACGCCCAACACCTACTTTTCGGTCAAATCGTCCTGGTCTTAAAATTGCAGGGTCTAAGATGTCAACACGGTTAGTAGCCGACATAACAATAATGCCTTCATTTACACCAAAACCATCCATTTCCACCAAAAGCTGGTTAAGTGTTTGTTCTCTTTCATCATGACCGCCGCCCATTCCAGTTCCTCTTCTTCTGGCAACTGCATCAATCTCATCAATAAAAATAATACATGGAGCATTCTTTTTTGCTTCTTCAAATAAATCTCTTACTCTGGAAGCACCAACACCGACAAACATTTCCACAAAGTCAGAACCAGAGATACTAAAAAATGGTACGCCTGCTTCTCCTGCAACTGCCTTGGCAATCAATGTCTTACCTGTTCCTGGAGGTCCAACTAATAGAACTCCCTTTGGTATTCTTGCACCAACTTGAATATATCGTTTCGGATTCTTAAGGAAATCAACAATTTCTTTTAATTCCTCTTTTTCTTCATCTAGTCCAGCGACATCTTTAAATGTAACTTTTTTATTATCATCCGTACTCATCTTTGCACGGCTCTTACCAAAGTTCATTACTTTACTTCCACCGCCGCCGCCTGCTGCTTGGTTATTCATTAAAGTAAATAATAAAAATACAATAATAAATGTCACCATACATGGTAATAAGGTGGTCGTAATCCAACTTTCTCTTTGCACATCATTGATTACAGGATCAATGTTGTGTTGTTGAAGAAGTTTTTCTGTTTCATTAATATCCGTAACAATCAATGTCTTAACTGAGTTATCCTTTAATACAATCTCTAGTTGTCCTGTTGGTTGTTCTGCATTTGGATTAATCTCAACGCGTTCTACATTTCCTGCTACTAAGTCTGTTTTAAATTTACCATTTGTATAATCATTGTTTCGTTTCACACTATCATTCACTAAAATTGCAACCATAAGTGCCACAACTAAAATGAGTAGATAGAAACCGACACCTTTAAATTTTCGGTTCATGCCATAAACCTCCCTTCGAAGTCTTGTCGTCTATTATTCTTCTACCACTCCGATAAATGGTAAGTTTCTGTATTTTTGAGCATAGTCCAAACCATAACCAACTACAAACTCATCTGGAATGTTAAATCCTACATAGTCTACTTTTACATCGGTTACACGTCTTTCGGGTTTATCTAACAATGTACAAATCTTAAGACTCTTTGGATTTCTCTTCTTTAAGATTTCTACCAAATAACTTAGGGTTCTTCCTGAATCAATAATATCTTCGACTATAATTACATTTTTACCTTCTAACGCCTCATCCAAATCCTTTACTATCTTAACAACCCCACTGGATTGCTTTTCGTTTCCATAGCTGGATACGGACATAAAATCCATAGAAAGTGGAACGGTGATGCGCTTTGCAAGCTCGCACATAAAGAACACTCCGCCTTTTAATACACAAATCACATGAACCTCTTGCCCTTCATAGTCCTTGCTAATCTGCTCTCCAACTTCCTTAATTCTTTTATCTACTTCCTCCTCAGATACTAATACTCTGATTTTATCAGCCATTACCATTTCCTCCATTTACTTGTACTCTCAAAATCTTTTTGGTATCTTTATTTACCTTATATGCTTCACTGATTCGATATCCGATTGCCCATATCACATGGTTTTTATCACACAAAACAGGAATCACATCTCTTTTTTCTCGTTCTATTTTTTCATCTATAAAATATGACTTTAATTTTTTGGTACCACCACTTGCATTTACTACGAAATAATCACCTGTTTCTCTCGTTCTTAATAGCAAATCATTCCCTATTTTATCATAATCGAACCATTTCGTATACCTATTTTCTGGAATAATTTGATTTTTTTCCTTCTCTTCTAGACTAAAGATAAATTGATGCCCTTTAAAATAATAAATACCCGGCACTTGAATCGATAGCGATTCCTTCACCGGAATATTTTGGTGTTTCTCTCTCGTGATAATGATTTCTTCATAGCCTCTTTTTGCCACAATTCCATATGGTAAATGAACCAATTTACCTACTTGTTGGGTTTGTAATGATAAGATGAGCTCTACATGAACATTGGTAATATCCTTTAGACTTTTGCTAACATTTTCAATGCATTTTCTTATTATGTTCTTCTTTAGAATATCTGATACATCATTTAGCTTAGAAATATTAATAAGTTCTTCTTTGTCTTTACTCTCCACACACGAACGATATACCTTATCTGTCTCTTCCTCTAAAAATTCCCACGCCTCATATATAATTTTTGCAGCCATATCTACATGAGAAATGACTTGCTGATTAATATTGTCTTTGACATAGGAAAGTATATTGAGTCTAATTTTATTTCTTGTATAATCATCCTCAAAATTTGTATAATCCGTACAATAATCAATCTGTCGCAGTTTTAAATAATCCTCTATCTCACTTCTTTCTACACAAAGAAGAGGGCGGATGATATGATCCCTTACTGGCATGATTGCGCTAAGTCCTTTTAATCCACTTCCACGAAACAAATGAAGCAGTAGGGTCTCTGCATTATCATTCTTATTATGCGCAACTGCAATCTTATTACAATGAAATTCTTTTCGTGCTATTTCAAATGCCTGATATCGTAAAATTCTTGCCATTTCTTCCGTTCCCAGGCTATTTTTATCAGCTTCTGCTAACACATCATAAGAAAACATTTTATACTCAAGTTGGTATGATTTAGCCAAATGCTTGACATATTCTGCATCTCTTATGCTTTCTTCGCCTCTGATTCCATGCTCGATATGAACCACATATATAGCAATTGGAATCACTTCCTTAATTTGAGCAAGAATGTCTAAGAGACAAACAGAATCAGCCCCTCCCGAAACCCCTACAATTACCCGGTCATTTGGCAGAAGCATTTCTTTTTCTCTTATAAATTGTAACACGTTATTTACCATATTTTCACCTTAGACATCTGCAATTTCACTGTATTCTATATGGTAACAAAATACATAATAAAAATCAAGAGACTTACAAACTCTTTATTTACTCCATATACCTGCAACTAATATTGTCATATCATCACCTGCACTACCGTTATTAAATTCAAGTACGTGCTCCAAAATCATTTGAGCCATTTCTTTTGGATTGTTACTATCAATCTCTTCAATGATATTTTTCAACATTTCTTCCCCAGATGCTGGTGCAAAGGCATCCACTACCCCATCGGTTACCATTATGATGAGATCTCCATCGTATACTTTTTTAGAAAGTACATTGGTTTCAATCTCATAGACAAGACCTACTGGCAAGCTGGAGGCTTCTATTACCTCCACCCAGTTTTTTCGTTTGATAAAGGACAGTGCTGCCCCTACCTTTACAAAATCACATAGACCGTTATACAAGTCGATTTCACATAAATCAATGGTGGTAAAAAGCGGTTCATCTCTTTTTACTACCAAAAGTGAATTTATCATTTTAATCGCAGCTTCTTTTGAAAACCCTGCTTCTGTTAACTCCTCTATCAGCTCAATTACTTTTTCGCTCTCGTTGCAAGCATCTAGCCCTGATCCCATTCCATCTGCAAGACATAAAATACTTCTACCGTCTTTATTTTCCATAATCGAAAAATTATCGCCAGATACTCTTTCTCCATCCTTAATCTTTCTTGCAATTCCATGTAACATCTTGAAATTCACATCTTCAACTAGGGTGATTGAGTACCAGTCACTATTAATTAGATTTTTGCAGCTTTTACTAATTGTATAAGTTGTATTTAAGACTCCTCCAATCATACTGGCAACCTCTTTGGCAGGTATGCATCTGCCATTTTTGGTTTTCACCGTAATACGAAGTTCCTTTCTCTTGTCTGCTCGATTAATGATGAACATATTTTTTGCAACTATTCTATTACTCCATAATACAAAACGGATACTTCTCTCCTGTGAATCATCCAGCTTTTCTACTAGGCAAACTTCATCTTTTATCTGCATGATAATCTGAGACATTGCTTTTAGTTGTTGTGATACTGCTTCTCTTGCAGAAATTATTTTATTATTCCATCTTAAATTGTTTTGTTCCTTATGAAACAAGTTACAGGTCTCTTTTTGAATCTCATCTACCTTAATGCACCCCTTGGTAAATCCATCCTTTAACTTTTGAAAGCCTTCTGCTTCATCTTCATTTATTTTATTGAGGATATCATAAGCCGTTTTGTAAGTTTCAAAATAATTTTGCTCCCAACAGTATTCACACTTAGAGCATTCTTTACAAAATTTTGCTCCCAGGTTTTCAAATATAGAATCAAGCTCATTTTGAGAAAGCTTGTCCTGACTTTTGGGCAAACTAGAAAAACTTGCTGCCAGCTCATCAAAGGCTTTCGCAAGTGACAATAGTTTTTCTTTATTGATTTCTCCATTTAAAAACACAGCTTCATCAGCTAAATTTGCTTTCATTTATTTCCCTCCCGCCTGAATAGCAGTGAGAATATTATAAATAGAAACGCATAAAATCTTTGTCAAAACAATGCCCTTTATTAAAAAAGTTTTTGACAAATTTTTCGTGATGCATTCAAAAATTCTTTATTCCATGAACAGAGGAGGGTTTTGTATCATTAGAAAGTTTGAAGAACATTCCTAATGATACAAAAAAAGAATGTACGAAATTGTACATTCTTTCTATCACTTATCTTAATAGCGGAAATTGGACTTGAACCAACGACACCACGGGTATGAACCGTGTGCTCTAGCCAGCTGAGCTATTCCGCCATAACTGACGAAATCCATTATACCCAATTTTGCTGCTTTTTGTCAAGTTCTTTTTTATTGTAATATAAATTACTAATTCTTTTCTTTAAATATAATTTCATCATCATATACCAAACCTAATTTTTCTTTCGCCACTTCTTCGATAAATTTCTTGGTTTGGACATACTTTGCATACTCTTCTAGTTCTTTTTGTCTGTCAAGCTGTGCGTCGCGTTCTTTAAGCAACTGTGCTTCTTTTTGAATGTATTGCTCATTTTTTGCATTAAGCTCTATACTTTTGATGGAGATTACAACTAATAACATAAGAACAACTGCGCTGATAGAAAGAACTCCAAATCGATTCTGCTTTTTTCTGCGTCTTGCACGAGCCATACATTCACCTGCTTTCCTTTTTTTGCTTAGTTAGCATAATTTTAACAGTTTTATAACATTTTTTCAATATCTTTGAACATTTTTTTAATATCCACTTTATGGGAGCTGTGACAATATCAATTATTTTGTTAATCACCATTGATATGTATTTGACCAATACATGACTAATGGTCACATTATAGATTAACATTCCTAATATAATCGCTAGTATCGCAAATCCCCTTATGATTCCATCGTTTCGAATGTATATGATATGAAATACAAAGAAGCTACTACCTACCCAATAAATAAAATCTTCTATACCTACAGCAAATACCCCATGCTTTACAACCCTTCTAAATATTCTTAAAACATCATACATAGATATAACAGCGATACCAGTAAGAACACAGCATCCAAAGAAATATATTTCATTTATTATATTTTGGCTCATATTATACCTACTTAAACAGTCTACCTAAGAAAGATTCTCCTTGCTTATTATAGCCTGCTATTTCAGAGTATGTAAGACTATCGATTCTTCCCTCGATTTCTACTTCTCCTTTCTCTAAGGTAAGTCGATTCACATGAAGGTCATTTCCTTTTATCATAAGCATTCCCTGATCGGTCTCTAATAAAATTTCTGAAATGTCAAAAGACAAAACATCAGATACACCATTAATAATACCTGTCCTTCTATTGTTTAGAGTAAGTTTATGAGCTTTTTGCATTGGCTTATCTTCCATAAAATATCCCCCTTATACAAATTTATAAGAATTTCCTTTTTAGCAAGGTGACTACTGTAATGTTTTTCGCTACCTGGCAAGTACTTTATAAATTATATTATAAGGGGGGACATTTTATACCTTAATGTATTTTAAATGTATTTATATAATTCTTTTGCTTCATCCTTTCGAACCGTTTCTGCCACATCTAATACTTGAACCTTAACTGTCCTTGTTCCAAATTGTATTTCAATCACGTCATTTTCTTTTACATTGACAGATGCTTTTGCTGGCTTACCATTTACCAATACTCTTCCTGCATCGCAAGCCTCATTTGCTATCGTTCTTCTTTTAATCAAACGGGATACCTTCAAATATTTATCTAATCTCATTTACTTCTCCTCACTTTGCTGCAGTCTTTTTAATATTATATCATGTACTTTTACATTTTAAATTATTGTAACATCTTATTGATATTTTTTAAAGGTTAACTTAAGCTTCATTCCTATTATCTGTTTTATGGCGTATCATATAGGTAACATGGCTCATTGACACAAATTCCTTACATGTTACTATAATAAAGAATAAATATTTTTAAGGAGGTTTTTTGTGCACTTTGAACTTTTTTATAAAAGCTTTAGGCCAAGTGGGTGGTTCTATCACGATATGCTCTTACTTATTTTGGTAATCTTTCTTGTATTTGCTTTGATTTTTTTCATTTCAAAAAAGGCTAAGCCACGTACCTATTTGGTTTTCTTATGTTTCTATTTTTTTATAAGTAGTTTTATCGGGATTGTCTTTGGAGGCTTTGGTCGAAAAATTAATTATAGTACAGAATCAAAGGTTTATTACATCGAAGAAAAGGATCAACTTTTATCTTTGGTAAGGGCAGCCATACCAAATGGAACAGAAAACGGAATTTCAACCTCGCTTTCACATTTTGAACTCATTCTTATAGATGCAGACACTGGGGAAAAAGTCTGGACCAAGCGTCTGACTTGGAGGCATTATCTAGTCGGCATCACCAACGATTATGTTATCATGAATAACCCTGATAAAAACTGGTTGTACTTTCTGGATATTAAGACTGGCAAACGAGTCTATTCGCAAAAGGATCTTGAACGTAAAAACAAAAAACTTTCAGATATCTTGAGCAAGAGCTTTACGGATTATTATGTGCAACAAGATAACATCTATGTTTATGGAAATGATGGCGGATATTATTCCATACTAGCAGATGATTTATCTATAACTGAAATTACAAAAGAAAAATTTGACACATTTACAAGATTTGATTTCACACAAATGTTAAACGAAGGGGAACCGTATCAAGATTCTGATCTAATTAACCCTATTACTTTATCAAAGGCAGATGATTTCAATTATTATGTTCTTTCTTCTCAAAAACGCCAGAACTCAAAGTGCTACATTACTTTTTATGATGCAGCTCACAATAAAATTAACTGGCAGGAAAAAATTGATCTATCCTCTGAGGCTAACTTGGAAGTGGTCATTGATACCAAGGATTCTATTTATCTACAAAGCAGCGGTAAATTATATTGTATCAACAAATCCGCACAAAAAATTGATTATGTATTTCACTATCGCTGGAACCGAATTGATTAAAGTTAGTTTTACTAGAGTAGTGAGTTAGTTTAAGAATCTTTCCTATGATACAAAAAAGCTGTTGCAAACATTTAGTTGCAACAGCTTTTTATCTTACTAACCGTTAATGATATCTTTTAAAGCTTTTCCTGCTTTGAACTTAGGAGCTTTTGAAGCCGCAATCTTCATAACTTCGCCAGTCTGAGGGTTTCTTCCTTCTCTAGCCGCTCTTTCAGCAACTTCAAATGTACCGAATCCAACTAACTGAATTTTTTCACCTTTTGTTAATTCTTCTGTTACTACATCAACAAATGCTTTTAACGCTTTTTCTGAATCCTTTTTTGATAATTCTGTTTTCTCAGCGATTGCTGCAACTAATTCTGCTTTGTTCATGGAAAACTCCTCCTCTAACTCTCTTCTTAAAATGTTTTTTATTTTGTTTTAAATTATTTGTAAAAAACAAGTAATTCCTGCCACTTGCTTCTTTTCTATTTATATACGTTTCTGAATGATTTGTCAAGGAATTTCAATCAGAAATAGCATTTTTATGGGTTTTTTTTATGTGCATTTCAATTTTTGCCCTCAATTGACGAAATAAGTTGTTCTAAGTTGTCCACAAGTGCCTCTTCGCTGTGTATTTTACTAAGCTTTGCCAGATTTACACAGTCTAGCAAAAGACCCCCGATGCGCCTTGCATCACTCTCATCTCCTTGTATATTTTGCACTTCTAACTCATCTAATTTTTGTCTAATGTTATCAATTGTTTCTTTTAAATCTTGTGATATGTGATAAACCTCGTCTGCTTTTTTCAGCACTTTTTGGGTTCGCGTTAAAGCAGGTAATTCAATTGGAATATCGCGAAGCGGTGAGGTCAGCCACGTCTGCTTTTCCTTTTCTTTCTTTTTTATATCTTCCCATCGTTCTATCACTTGCAAAGAGTTCTTAACGTTTGTATCTCCAAATACATGAGGATGTCGGCGTATCATCTTTTCACTAATGCCGTCTATGACATCATCAATCGTAAATCTATTCTCTTCTTCTGCAATCTGACTATGTAAAAATACTTGAAGAAGTACGTCTCCAAGTTCTTCACATAAATTCGTATCGTCCCCTGTTTCTTTATAAATACGAATAGAGGCGGCAACTTCTGCTGCCTCCTCCATCATACATGGCTTTAGACTCTCATGCGTTTGTTCTTTATCCCAAGGACAACCATTTTCCGAACGAAGAGTTTTTATGATTTGTCTTAATTCATCAAAACTATACTTTGCCATTGTATCTCCTATTTGTTACTATGTTACATTCGCCTTCTCGTAACTTATCATTAAAGCATAGCGTGAATCATTGCTAACACTTCTTCACCAAGCTTTTCTGATTTTGCATCTGCATCTTCTAGAGAATTTCCTTTGATGCCATAATAAAACTTAACTTTAGGTTCTGTACCAGATGGTCTCACACAAAGCCATGCTTCATCCGTCAAATCATAATACAATACATTCGAACTAGGAAGGCCTGTTGGAGTGATTTCGCCTGTTTTTAGATTCTTTATCGTATCTTTTTTATAATCTCTTGCAGATAATACTTGGTAATCTCCAATCTTTTCTGGTGTTTTATTGCGCAAGGCCTCCATGATTGTTTGAATTTTTTCAAGACCTTCAATTCCTTTTAAGGTAATGGACTTAATGTCATCTTTATAATAGCCATATTTTTCATACATCGCTATCATAGCATCCCATAAAGTCATCCCTTTTGTCTTATAATAAGCTGCCGCTTCACAAAGCGCCATTGTTGCAACAATGGCATCTTTATCTCTGGCATGCGTTCCAATCAAACAGCCATAACTTTCTTCAAATCCAAATAGATAATGGCCTTTTTTACTCTGTTCAAATCCTAAGATTTTTTGGCCTATAAACTTAAAACCAGTCAACACTTCAATTAGTGCAACGTTATAATGCTTTGCAATAGCATCTGCCATATTTGAAGTAACAATCGTTTTAATTAATGCACCATCTTCTGGAAGCCCTTTTAATTCTTTGGTCTGTCCTATTTCATAATCTGCCAAAAGACATCCAGACATATTTCCTGTTAGAGTAATGTATTCACCTGTTTTAGTATCCTTTACATAAACACCCAGACGATCCGCATCAGGGTCCGTAGCAAGTACCAAATCTGCATCTTTTTCTTTTGCAAGCTTTAACGCCAATTCAAAAGCAGCTTTATCTTCTGGATTTGGATAACTAACCGTTGGAAATTCTCCATCTGGTAGTTCTTGTTCTGGTACTACATACACATGTTCAAATCCAAGTTCTTCTAACACTCTTCTAGCAGGTATATTTCCAGTTCCATGAAGTGGTGTGTAAACAATTTTAATATCCTTTTGAGCCTCTTTGATACTATCTAAATGTAACACATTTTTTTTCAGTTCTGCCATGTAAGCATCATCAATATCTTGTCCAATAACTGTATATAGACCTTGTTCCTTTGCCTCTTTTTTGTCCATGGTTTTAACGCTGTTAAAATCTATTACTTTCTTTACTTCTGCCATGATTCCAGTATCGTGAGGTGGTGTAATTTGTGCTCCATCCTGCCAATATACTTTATATCCATTATATTCTGGTGGGTTATGACTTGCTGTAATGTTAATTCCTGCAATGCAGCCTAATGTTCGAACTGCAAAGGAAAGCTCTGGAGTAGGTCTTAAGCTTTCAAATACATAGGTCTTAATTCCATTGGCACACAAACACAAAGCGGCTTCATCTGCAAATTCAGGCGACATTCTACGTGAATCATAAGCAATGGCAACTCCTTTACTTTGAGCATTCACACTTTTAATGTAGTTTGCCAGACCTTGTGTCGTTTTTCTCACCACATAGATATTCATACGGTTTGTTCCCGCTCCAATTACTCCTCTAAGTCCAGCGGTACCAAACTCTAAATCCGTGTAAAAACGTTCTTTGATTTCATTTTCATCTTCTTTGATTAACGCTAGCTCTTTTCTTGTCTCCTCGTCAAAGTATGGATTGTTCAACCATTCTTCATAATTTTTCTTATAATCCATTTTAATTCCTCCTCTTAATGTAAACTACTATCATATGTTAATTTGATAATATATCCTTTATAACTCCTGTTATCACTTCATCAATTGAATTATCTGTCTCTGACTTAAGATAATCCGTTGAGTCATTTTGGGTTTTTGTATCGGTTTTGTTTGTGTTATTATTCCCTTTGTTATTGGTACCATTATTGATATTATTATTGTTTGTATTGGTACTTGGTACATCCGTTTGATTAGTTCCTGGCACTTTTGTTTGCGTATTTACATTTCCTGTATTATTGTTATTTGTATTTGTATTAGAATTGTTTTTTTCTGAAGAACCTGTTTTCGTTCCTGTGGAACTTTGATTACCTGAACCAGAAGCTTTTGAAGTCTTTGAAGCATTGATATCGATTTCTGAATAACTGCTTCCTACTACAATTGTCTGAGAAAAATCATCATTTCCGTCTGTCTTAACAAGAATCCGATGAATACCATATTCTAATACAACCAATTCACTATAATCTGTTTTGACACCATCTATATAAAGTGATGCATTTTCTGGTGTAATGTTAAATTTGATGCTTCCTGATTTTTTAGTTTCACTTTTTAAGTCAGAAACATCTACCACTACTTTTTCATTACGCCTTACCGTTACACTTTTGGTACCTCCTGCACCATCTTTTGCCACTGTTACTTTATGATTTCCTTCTGAAGCCACAACAATCATATCTTTTGTAATTGGCCTTGCACTTTCCTGTCCCACATCAATCCATCCATCTATAAAGGTTTCATCATTTTCAAGAGAAATATACCCATGCCCTCTGGTAACAATAATGGAACAGATTCTCTTGTTAATGCCTTTTATGGTAACAACGTCTATCGGACTTAAATCCAATAGATTTCCTTCTTTCTCATTTGATATCAAGGTTAAACTATCACCATATCGGTATTTTTCTCCCGCAATGTATATAATTTTTTCTGTTTGATCATAAGACAAATCAAGTACCTCTGTATATTCCCAAGCATCAGAAGAAATCACAACTTTTCTAGCAATGGAATCGTCCTTGTTATAATATACATTAACAATTTCACCAACTGAAATTTGCTTCATAGCTAGAACACTTTCATATTTGTCTGTAACGTTCGTTGCTCCTGTATAATTTAAATTTAACTTTACCCCAGAATCAATCTTTTTCACTGTAATTGTTTGTTTTTTCTCATCTATTCCAACTACAATGCCAGTATCTTCACTATCGTATCTTTCTGCCCAAGAAACCTCTTCTTGTTTAACCTCCTCTATTAAGTTGGTCTGTGTATTTAGATTAATTCTTTGGCAACCACCAAGCAGTAACATAGTTGTAATTATGTATAAAAGTTTTGTTTGTTTCCTCAATTTCTCACCTCTTTTGTATTAAATTCAAAGCGGATATGACATCCGCTTTTTAATCTGCACACAACTAGGATTATTATAACCTAATTCAAAGTAAAAGAAAACTAAAAACATTGTTAACTTATATACCTAGATATAGTCTGTAAAGACTGTATTTAAAAATTCCCATTTTATCTTATTTTGAGCTGCAAGCATTTGAAGCTTTTCTATATTTTTTACTGGTGTCCAGGCCTTATTTGAATTATAGTAATGATTAGCTATTTTCCAAAATTTTTCTGGGTAAATAAAACGTATTAGTAGATTTTCAAGTTCATCTGAATTTAGATTTTTAATTTCATGATAGGTATCAATCATTTCTTTACCTAAGTTTATATCCCAATTATTTTTTTCAAGAATTTTTCTCATAAAATTATACAAATCTGATACTTGAACTCCTATTTTACATTTATCAAAATTCGTGATAAATGGACCGTTTTTCGTAATTAATATATTGTGATGATTGTAATCCCCATGACAAACACATTTTTTTTGAATTGCATCTTCTAACAATTTTGCGTAGTTAGATTTTTCTAAACGTTTCGTTGCAGCAATTGTGTCTTCTTGAAACATTTCAAACACACTAATAAAACATATCTCATAGTCTGTCTTTTTATTTTTGTCTCTAACAAAGTTTCTTATTTTCTTTAATTCTTTGTTATGTTTTTCAAATTCAACATTTAAATCTTCAAATCTATGGCTTTGTGTAACATCACATTCCACATTCACCATATTACAGTGAATCATGGCAAGTAATTTTACCGCCAGTAATATCTCACTTTTATTTCTAACGTCAATCTCTCTTCCGTCGTACCATTCTTTCATGACATATAATGACTCATCTTTGTCCCTTGTTATCAGTTCTTCATTTAAGTTTGGCACAAAACAATCTATATGATAGAATTTTGAATCTTCAAGTAGTTTTTTAACACGGTTTTGGAACTCAATTTTAGGGCTTTGAAAGCCGAGTTCCTTCACAAGTCTTAATCCTTTATCTGTCTCACAAATAATACTTTGCCGACCTTTATATGTGCGAATCACATTGATATCATATTGATCCCATATCAAAAGCTCCTTATCACTCACCACAGATTCCCCCTATTCAATATTCTTCTCTATCTTATGAACCTAGATAACGAATTATGATTTATGCGTGAATCTATATAAAAATTTAAACAAGTTAACCTTGCTTTTTTACAAGAATAAAGTGCAAGCTTACGCTCACACTTTATTTTCTTCTTTGTTTAATTTTAATGCTCTGGATATTAGATATGGATAGTTATTAAGCTTTGGCTCTTCAATCACTTCATTTAGTAAAGTATTAAGAATGATTCCCATTTGTTTACCTGGTTTTATTCCATTATCAATTAAATCTTGACCACTCACTGCTAGGTTCTTTAGGGAAACGCACTCTTTGTCTTTCATAATTTCATGAAACAACTTTTCTACTGTATTAACATTATATAACTTCTCTTCTCTTTTATAATTACTTTGAGCTAGAATATCGGCTTTTTTCACTTTCAACAAATCTAAAAAATTGTCTTCTGAAACTTTATTTATCATTCTTCTAACTGATTTTTTGTCATTTTCAATATCGACATCATGATATTGAATCAAAAGACAAACTTTGTTTCGTGTTTCGTTATCAAATTTAAGTCGTTTTAAAATTACTTTTGTCATTTCCACACTTTTTTTAGGATGTCCATAAAAATGATCGATGCCTTGTTCATCCGTAGTCCTAGTTGCAGGCTTTGCGATATCGTGAAACAACATTGCAAGTCGAAGTGCCTTGTTATTTTCTATATGAGAAACTGCTCTTAGTGTGTGTTCCCCTACTGTATAAAGGTGATGAGGGTTATTTTGCTCACAATTCATCATGCAATCAAATTCTGGAAGAATTACCTTTGTAATCCCCATCTCATAAGCTTGTTTTAGTCTTTCTGGATGATTGGAAACAAGCAATTTGACCAACTCTACTTGTATTCGTTCTGCACTGATATGTTTTAAGTTAGAAGCTAATTTTTGAATTGCTTTTTTTGTTTCTTCTTCTATTTTAAAATTTAATTGCGCACTAAAACGAACCGCTCTTAGAATTCTTAGGGCATCCTCTCCAAAACGTTCTTCTGGATTTCCAACGCAACGAATCCTTTTATCCTTCAAATCACTCATTCCGTTAAATTCATCTACCATTCCTTGCGTATCATTATATGCCATTGCATTAATGGTGAAATCTCTCCGCTTTAAATCTTCTATTAGATTTCTAGTAAAGGAAACACTCTTTGGGTGCCTGTTATCTTCATATTCTCCATCGATTCGATATGTTGTCACCTCGAAGCCTTCATGCTCTAACATAACGGTAACTGTACCATGCGCGATGCCAGTATCAATCGTTCTAAAAAATATTTTTTTTATTTCATCTGGAGTTGCATTTGTTGTTATATCCCAATCATCTGGTTTTTTGCCCAGAACACTGTCACGGACACATCCGCCTACTGCATAAGCCTCGTATCCGTGTTGCAGTAATTTATTTATAATGGTACTTACCTTTTGAGGAAGTTCTATTCTCATTCTATCACCTTAAATTCTTTGACTTGCAAAAGCTTAGTATGCTTTACCCCAGTATACTAATTTTTTGGCATCTTTTCCACAACAAACACATTTTGATGCAATGGTTTCTTGAGAAAAAGGCATACAGCGCGAAGTGGCAGAAGTATCTTCTTTAATCTGATTCTCACAAGCTTCCTCACCACACCACATTGCCTTTACAAACCCTGGCTTTGTTTCTAATGTTTCTTTGAATTCATCGTAATTAAGTGCTTGGTAGGTATGCGCTTCTCGATGATCTCTTGCTCTTTCTAATAGCTCTTTTTGCATGGTGTCTAAGATTTCTCTTACTTTTGTTTCAAGTTGTTCAAGTGATACCACTGTCTTTTCTCTTGTATCACGACGTACCACAACACATTGGTTTGCTTCGATATCTTTTGGACCTATCTCTACACGAACTGGGATACCTCTCATTTCTGCTTCTGAGAATTTCCATCCTGGGCTCTTGTCTGTATCATCCACCTTTACTCGAAATCCTGCATTGAATAATTCATCCTTTAGTGCATAAGATTTCTCTAATACACCTTCTTTTTTCTGTTGAATTGGTATAATCATCACTTGTGTTGGTGCAATTTTAGGTGGAAGTACTAACCCGCTGTTATCTCCATGTACCATTATGATAGCACCAATTAATCTTGTCGTCATTCCCCAAGATGTCTGATGTACATATTGTAGCTTATTTTCCTTATCTGCGTATTGAATTCCAAACGCCTTTGCAAAACCATCTCCAAAGTTATGGCTCGTGCCTGATTGCAGTGCCTTACCATCATGCATCAATGCTTCTATTGTATAAGTAGACTCCGCACCAGCAAACTTTTCTTTGTCAGTCTTTTTCCCTCTTACAACTGGCATTGCTAATACTTCTTCACAAAAGTCAGCATACAGATTTAACATCTGAATCGTTCTTTCTTCTGCTTCTTGTGCTGTTGCATGAGCCGTATGTCCCTCCTGCCACAAAAACTCTCTGGAACGTAAAAACGGTCTTGTAGTCTTTTCCCAGCGAACAACGGAACACCATTGATTATAAAGTCTTGGTAAATCTCTATGTGAATGAATATCTTTTGCATAAAAATCACAAAATAAAGTCTCAGAAGTTGGTCTAACGCACATTCTTTCTTGTAATGGCTCTAATCCTCCATGTGTTACCCATGCAACTTCTGGTGCAAAACCTTCCACATGATCTTTTTCTACTTGTAACAGACTTTCTGGTATAAACATAGGCATATAAACGTTTTCTACACCAGTTGCTTTAAAACGAGTATCTAACTCCTTTTGAATGTTTTCCCATATAGCATATCCTGCTGGCTTAATTACCATGCATCCTTTTACACTGGAATAGTCAACTAATTCCGCTTTTTTTACCACATCCGTATACCACTGTGCAAAATCCTCCTCCATTGAGGTTATTGCTTCTACAAATTTCTTATCGTTTGCCATACATTTAATTCCTTTCTTTATGTGTTAAAATGAAAATCACATGCCTGCTTTGCAGACACGTTCGCGTCCACGAGGGTTGTAATATAAAAAGCCTTCCAATCCCTCAAAAAGGGACCGAAGGCTAAATCGGCGGTACCACCCAAATTAGTTGCTTTTAGCAACTCTCCTTGACATTCTTTATCGCAGAATTTACGCTATACTTTCATATAGAGCTCCAAGGTAGGTTCCACAAATTCCAAACAAGAGTCTCACACCAAACAACTCTCTCTCTGAGTTCTTCCTTTCTGTACTAGTCCTTATCGTCGCCACTTACTTATCTTATGATGTATTCTATGCCATCATTTCCATTTTGTCAACCCGCTATTACTCTTTCATAAATCCTCTAAACTCTTCATTATATGGTTCTATCTGAAATGTCATCTTTTTCTTTAGTATAGGATGAAAAAATGACAGCTTATATGCACAAAGAGCTAGCTTTATTCCTCTTTGATTTAAAAACTCTTTATTGTATTTTACATCTCCCCACAAAGGCAACTTCGCATTTGCCATTTGCACTCTTATTTGATGATGTCTGCCAGTATACAGTTCTATCTCAGCTAAGGAAGTCTTATCCATGGTTTTTAATATTGTATATTTTAGTTCACTTTTCTTTGCATTGGGCGTATTTTTACTAACTACTGAAGATATATTGGTTTTTCCATTTTTTAAAAGATAGTCTATTCGTATTTCCTCTTTCACCTTTGGTATTCCACAAAGAATTGCCAAATATAATTTTTTCATTTCATTTTGACTGATTTGTTTACTTAAAGCTGCTGCTACCTTTGGTGTCTTTGCAAATACCAATAGCCCTTCTACTGGCTGGTCAAGACGATGAATGACGCCAATGTAGGAATCTTTTGAGGTCTCATTTTTATAATTTCTAAGTTGGCTTACCATATCTAGTTCGCCAATTTTTGCAGTCTCTACTGAGATACCTGCACGTTTATGACAGATTATGACGTAATCATCTTCATAGATAATATTTAAGTTCATACTAATTTCCTATTTTCCTTTATTTTTCGCCAATCTCTTGAAAAAAACACATTGATATGATAGTATGATTTTCAAGTAATTTTCTTCTAATTATTATACAATTATTTAAAAATAGATTCAATATGAAATAGGAGCTCCGATGAGATATATTCCCATTAATCATGTGAAACCTGGTATGCTGCTTGGAAGAACGATTTATAATAAGAATGGTACCAAATTATTAAATGAGGGTAATCTTATTACAAGCGATCATTTGGAGCGCATTATGGCCTTAGGTTATTCTGGACTATATATTGATGATCCATTATCTAGTGATGTGGCACTGGATAGTATGTTTATCGATACTATAAAAATTGAGGCGGTCCAATCTTTAAAAAATCTATTCATTTCTTCTACTGATTCCTCGGCTTATCAGGATGAAATTAACTTTTTGTCTCACAGTTTGGTAAAAATTATTGATGAAATAATTTGTAATTCCGATATTATTTCTAATATGATTGATTTAAAAATCTATGATGATTATACCTATTTTCATAGTGTAAATGTTGCTATCTTAGCTCTTATCATTGGAAACTCACTTAAGTTTCAAAAAAAAATGCTAATACAGCTTGGTATGGCAGCAATACTGCATGATATCGGTAAAAAATTTACACCCATCGAAATTTTATCAAAACCTGGAAAACTAACAGAGGAAGAATTTGACATTATTAAAGAACATCCTTATAATGGATATCAGTTCATAAAACACTCGTTTCCAATGATCCCAGCAAGTACATACGTTGGTATCTTACAGCATCATGAAAGATTTGACGGTTTTGGTTATCCGTCTGGTACAAAAGGTGAGAACATTTCCTTATTTGGACGTATCTTGGCAGTTTGTGATGTGTATGACGCCTTGGTCTCTGATAGACCTTATCACAAGGCGTATCTACCTTCTGAAGCCCTAGAGTTCATTCAAGGTGGATCTGGTTCTATGTTTGACCCTGAGATTGTACTTGCCTTTACCTACAAAATAGCTTCTTATCCTCTTGGAACAGCTGTTAGGCTTAGTAATGGTGAAGTCGGTATTGTTGTTAAAAATTACGAAGAATTTAATACTCGTCCAAAGGTTAAGATTATTAAAAACAACGTAGTATCTCATTATATCGACTTAAAATCAGATTACAACGCAAGAAATATAACCATTATTGGAATCGCAGAAATATAAAAAAAAGAAAAAATCACTTTCTTTTTTTATGACTAGAGTGTCTACTTTTTAGACACTCTAATTTAGTAATACAATAACAGATACATGGAGGAAAAGATGCTAACATATTTTTTATTAATTATTGGTTTTGTTTTACTTGTTAAGGGAGCTGATTTTTTTGTAGATGGTAGTTCAAGTGTAGCCAAATTATTAAAAGTTCCCTCTTTAATTATAGGTTTAACTGTTGTTGCCTTTGGTACTAGCATGCCCGAAGCGTCGGTAAGCATTACTGCTGCTCTTGCTGGTAAAAATGAACTTGCAATCAGCAATGTTATCGGCTCAAACGTATTTAACCTTTTGGTCGTTGTAGGTGCAAGTGCAATTATTTCACCTCTTACAGTACAAATATCAATCCTAAAAAAGGAATTTCCTTACTCTATTTTGATAACCGCACTTTTATTGGTATTTTCCTTAGATTCATGGGTACGTGGCGGCGGGGATAACCAATTATCTCGTCTAGATGGAAGCATTTTATTTATGTTTTTTATATTATTTGTAGCTTCAACGGTTCGTTCTGCCTTATCTTCTAGAAAAGAACTACAAATATGCGATATTCCCGAGAATGAGCCAAAGGTCTTATCTCCAATTGTTAGCATACTATATATTGTTTTAGGACTTGCTGCTATTATTTGGGGTGGTAATCTTGTTGTTAATAGTGCAACACAAATCGCTTTATCCTTTCATCTGAGTGAAACATTAATAGGACTTACTATCGTGGCAATTGGAACTTCTTTACCAGAACTTGTTACTTCTGTAGTGGCAGCAAAAAAGGGGGAAAGTGATATTGCGCTTGGTAATGTTGTTGGATCAAACATTTTTAATATATTATTGATTCTAGGAACATCAGCAACTATTAAGCCAATTGTTGTTACAACTGATTCTATTTATGACTTGATTATCTTGATTTTCACAAGTCTATTGGTATATGCGTTTGCAATAAAAAATAAAAGAATATCTCGAATAGAAGGAATTCTTATGGTATTACTCTATATTGCCTTCACTTATTATATTATAGTACGCTAAACTTCACTTTTAAATACAATAACAAAGGACTTAAAACAGTTTTTTACTATTTTAAGTCCTTTTTCTATATCACACTTTAAATCGATATCCCACACCCCATATTGTCTCAATATATTGAGGTTTGGCTGTATTATATTCAATTTTTTCTCGAATTTTTTTAATATGTACCGTTACCGTCGCAATATCCCCAATGGATTCCATGTCCCATATTTTGTTAAATAACTCTTCTTTTGTAAATACGTGGTTCGGATTTTGTGCTAAGAATGTTAAAAGGTCAAATTCTTTCGTCGTAAACGTCTTTTCTTCCTCATTAACATATACTCTTCGGGCTGTCTTATCTATTTTGATTCCACGTATTTCGATAATTTCATTTTCCTGTGAATTACTTCCAATTAATCTTTCGTATCTTGACATATGTGCTTTTACGCGGGCAACTAATTCACTTGGACTAAACGGCTTTGTCATATAGTCATCGGCGCCAAGTCCTAACCCTCTTATTTTATCAATATCATCTTTCTTAGCCGATACCATTATGATAGGAGTATTTTTTGTTTCTCTTACCTTTTTACATATTTCAAATCCATCTACATTTGGTAACATTAAGTCCAAAATTATCAAATCAAACTCTTCGTTCATAGCTCGTTTTAAGCCTACATCACCCGAATTCTCAACTTCAACCTTGAATCCGCTAAGCTCTAGATAATCTTTTTCTAAATCAGCAATACTTACTTCATCTTCAATAATAAGAATTTTACTCATACATTTGAACCTCCTGATACTTTCTTAGCTTAAAATACATAACTGTTCCTGTTAGTTCCTTGCTTGTTGCCCAAATTTCTCCACCATGGTCCTCAATAATTTTTTTCACGATGGATAAACCGATACCACTCCCACCTTTTGCAGAGTTTCTAGAAGCATCGGTTCGGTAAAAACGATCAAAGATATATGGTAAATCACTTTCACCAATCCCTTTTCCATTGTCTTCTATCTCAAGTTGTATAAAGTCTTTATCATCTTTAATTCTTATATTGATAAATCCTTTTGGCTTGTCTAGATATTTGATTGAATTTCCTACTATGTTATTAATCACGCGTTTTAATTGTTCTGCATCTGCAATAATTTGTGTATTCACAGGCGTATAGTTTACATAGGTAAGTTCAATGTTTTTTGATTCAAGATCTAACCCAACTTCGTCAATGCAGTCATTAAAGTAACTTTCTACATTAATTTTAGTAAATGTGTATGGTATGCGGTTCGTATCTATTTTTGAATAGAACGTTAATTCATTAATTAAACGATCCATCTCATTGGCTTTATTATATATGGTCTTTATGTATTTGTCCATTTTTTCCGGTGTGTCCGCCACACCGTCAATAATTCCTTCGACATAACCTTTTACTGCCGTAATTGGAGTCTTTAAATCATGAGATATATTACTGATTAATTCTTTGCTTTCACTGTCATATTTTATTTTTTCTTCTGCCTGAAACTTTAATCGTTCTCTCATTTCGATAAAATCGTCTGCAAGTTCTTCAATCTCTTTTACTGCATTTACCTTTATCTCAAAATCTAAATTTCCTTCCTTAATCTTTTGCGTCGCTTCTTTAATCTGGGCTATTGGTAGTGCAATGCTCCTATATAAATTAACTGCTATTAAGGCAATGGATAAAATCAAAATTCCAATCATGACATTGGTCATTAATACAAACAGCTTTCTAAGACTAATAATATTATCATGTAAATAAGTCACAACGTACAGCTTGCCTTCTTCACCACTTGGATATTTAAAAGAAATTGCTCGAGAAAAGGTTAGCATTTTACTTTTATTGATTGACTGTTCCAGTGATTCGTCAAAGGTGTAATAGCCTTGCATTTTTGATACTTCAGATTTATTACCAAATATAACCTCCGAAGCCTTTTCAACCACTAAAAAGGAATAATTTTTTTTCAAATCTTCATTTACTTCTTTTAAATATTCTTCATCTTCAAGTTTTTCTGGTGCAATTTCTACTATCTGCACTAGCACATTATAGGACTCATCTGTCAAACCCATATAATATTGAATTGGATTAAATATTATTTCAAACCCTTCACTTTTGCTGTGATAGGATTCTTCTATATCCCTAACTTTTGAATAACCGACAAAAACCATAACAATAAACGTAATTATGGTTGGTACAACAGTTAAGGTTAAAAAAGCAACAAATAAACGAGTTTTTAATTTCATATATGAAATTCCCTCTCATTGATATTTTCAGAATTTATCAGATCATTTAACGTTTAGTATACATTATAACATATTTAAAATCGGTACTAAAGTCATATTAGACAAATTTTACTAAATGTTTTCACTTATTTCATATTTACTTTTAAACTCTTTCGGCGAGATACCATATTCTTTTTTAAACGCTCGATAGAAACTGGAATAGTCATTAAAACCATATCTACGAAAAACATGACTAATTGCATCATCGCCAAGAATTGCATCCTTACATATCATAAGCCTTTTTTTCATAATGTATTGATGAATGGAAATACCGATATTATGTTTGAATGCATGTGAAATATAATATTTACTAACATAAAATTCACTTGCCAATTTATCTAACGAAAGATCCTCCTCTAAATGATTATTAATATAATCGCATAGATTTAGATATAATGCCTTTTCTGTTTTAAAGCTTTTATCAGAGTTTTGATCGTAAACAATGCGATTTAAGTACATAATCAAGCTATTTAAACGCAATGAAATCTCTGCATCTCTCCCAAACCTGTCACTTTTAATTTCTTCAATTAGTCCAAATATCATGGACTGTATGGCATTAAAATTAATCAAATCATTGTGGAATACATATTGCTTCGTCACTAAAACATGCTGCATTAAATATCCATAATCTTTTGATATTTGCATTAACTCATTTAAATATTCCCTACTAATCCATAAAACAAATCTGCGATAAGGCTTTTCACTATCAATAAATCTTGGATAATGACTTGTATTTGGTGGAATCAATACGAGATCTGCATGTTTAATGCGAAACGATTCCTCTCCTATACACATATCCATATCTCCTTCTAAAAAGAAGTAAAATTCATAGTAATCATGAGTATGTGCCTTTACTGGCGATAACACTTTATCGTTATAGTAATAAATCTCGAAATCTTTGGAAAGCATATATTGTCTTGTACTAAACTTTGTCTGAAGCTTCTTTTTCATAATTTACACCTCCACTTTAATTAGCTTATCACAACATAGCAACTTTTACAATGTATACAACAACTCTTTCAATTGGATATTATGTAAAAATAAGTATAATAATAGTACATAGAACTATAAAAAACTAACAAAAAAAGGATGGGATTTACTATGGAAATGACATTTCGTTGGTACGGCAGTAAACATGACAGTGTAACTTTGCAACAAATCAGACAAATTCCTGGTGTAACAGGAGTTATTACAACACTTTATGATTCAAAACCAGGAGAAGTGTGGAGCATTGAAGCTATTAGAGCAATGAAAGAAGAAGTTGAAAAAGCAGGTCTTCATATTGCTGGTATTGAAAGCGTTAATATCCACGATGCAATTAAGGTTGGAAGTGAAGATCGTGATAAGTACATTGACAACTACATTACAACACTTGAAAATCTTGGTAAAGAAGATATTCATCTTGTTTGCTACAACTTCATGCCAGTTTTTGACTGGACTCGTACAGAACTAGCTAGAAAACGTCCAGATGGATCTACTGTTCTTGCATATAGCCAAGAATCAATTGATAAAATTGATCCTGAAAAAATGTTTGAATCCATTGATTCTGATTCAAACGGTTTTGTTCTTCCAGGTTGGGAGCCAGAACGTATGAGTAAAATCAAAGAGCTTTTTGCTATGTATGAAAATGTAGACGATGACAAGTTATTTGAAAACTTAAAATATTTCCTTGAAAGAATTATGCCAACTTGTGATAAATACGATATCAATATGGCAATTCATCCAGATGATCCAGCATGGAGCGTATTTGGCCTTCCTCGTATCATCATTAATCAAGAAAACATTCTTCGTATGATGAAAATGGTTGATAATCCACACAATGGTGTTACCTTCTGCTCTGGTTCTTATGGTACTAATTTAGCAAACAACCTTCCAGAAATGATTCGTTCTTTAAAAGGAAGAGTTCATTTTGCACATGTGCGTAACCTAAAATTCAATTCACCTACTGATTTTGAAGAAGCCGCACATTTATCTTCTGATGGAACCTTTGATATGTATGAAATTATGAAAGCTCTTTATGATATTGACTTTAAGGGACCGATTCGTCCAGACCATGGAAGAATGATATGGGATGAAGTAGCTATGCCTGGTTACGGTTTATATGACCGTGCACTTGGTGCAACCTATTTGAATGGTTTGTGGGAAGCCATTGCAAAAAGCTATAAATAAACGGAGGCCATTATGAAATTAAAACAATCTGAATTGCAACAAAAAGAACAGTGGAACGCACTAGGTTATAAGCTTTTTGATTATGACCGAGAAGCAGTTACAAAAGCTACAAAAGAAAATCCTTTTTGGATTCATTTTGGGGCAGGAAATATTTTTCGCGCGTTTCAGGCTAATGTCGTTCAAAATCTTTTGAATAAAGGGGTTTTAAGCAAAGGTCTTATCGTTGCGGAAGGCTACGATTACGAAATAATCGAAAAAATTAATCATCCATATGATGACTTAAGTCTTTTGGTTACTCTAAAGGCAGATGGCAATGTGGAAAAAACAGTAGTAGGTAGTGTGGTTGAATCTTTAACTCTTGATTCCTTAAATGAAGTTGACTACAATCGCTTAAAAGAAATTTTTCAAGCGCCATCTCTACAAATGGCTTCTTTTACAATTACAGAAAAAGGTTATAGTCTGGTAGATGGGTCTGGCAAAGAACTTCCTGCTGTAACAGTGGATATGAAAAATGGTCCAGCTTCTCCTAATAGCTATATTGGAAAGGTAGCTTCTCTTTTATATGAAAGATATAAAAATGGGAAAAAGCCAATTGCCATGGTAAGTATGGATAACTGTTCACATAATGGAGATAAGTTATATCAAGCGATTGCTGCCTTTGCAAAAACTTGGGAAGAAAATGGTCTTGTTGAAGCTGGATTTGTTGATTATGTAAACAATCCTTATAGCGTGTCTTTCCCTTGTACGATGATTGATAAAATTACTCCAAGACCAGATGCATTTGTTTGCGATCTATTAAGAAAAGATGGGCTTGAAGAACTTGATCCTTTGATTACTTCTAAAAACACTTATGTTGCACCATTTGTAAATGCCGAAGAATGCGAATACTTAGTAATTGAGGATTTATTCCCAAATGGCAGACCTAAGCTAGAAGAAGGCGGATTTATCTTTACTACAAGAGATATTGTTGATAAGGTAGAACGAATGAAGGTTTGTACTTGTTTAAATCCTCTTCATACAACTCTTGCTGTATTTGGATGTCTTTTAGGGTATGATCTAATATCAAAAGAAATGAAGAATCCAGTATTAAAGAAACTAGTTGAGATAATTGGGTACCAAGAAGGACTTCCTGTAGTTGTAAATCCAGGTATTCTTGATCCAAAGGAATTTATCGATACCGTTGTTAATGTAAGAATTCCAAACCCATTTATGCCTGATACACCTCAGCGAATTGCAACTGATACTTCACAAAAATTAGCCATTCGTTTTGGCGAAACAATCAAAGCTTATGAAGCATCTTCAGACCTAAATGTAGGCGATTTGAAACTGATTCCTCTTGTTTTTGCAGGATGGATTCGTTATCTAATGGGAATTGATGATAAAGGAAACTCTTTTGAACTTAGCCCAGACCCATTACTAGAGCAGGTTCGTCCTTATGTTAAGGATATTAAGCTTGGTGATTCCTTTGATGCAAAAGAAGAATTAAAACCGCTTCTTAAGGATAAGGTTATCTTTGGAGTAGATTTATATGAAGTTGGACTAGCTGATTTGGTATGTGATTATTTTACTGAAATGATCGCAGGAGTTGGTGCTGTTGAGGCTACTCTTTCAAAATATGTAACACTTTAAGAACATGTTAAGATAAATGCTTTTAAATTAATCGTGAAAAAGGGGACTCGTTTTCGAGTCCTCTTTTTCATGATTTTTATCTTATTTTATTTCCTCTACATAATGAACGCCTTCAATATGTCTTACTTCCTCTAATATCTCTTGGTGACTTTTTCTTTTCTTTAAATCAAATTCTGCAATCACAACAAAGTCTTTATCCAAAAGAGCCTTTTGTTTTTTCTTTTCAATAAAAAGAAGGGGATAATCATTGTCATTCAGATAATTCATCAAACCGTCAAATCCCTTTTCTTTATCAATTTCTATAAACATGGTAATAATTCGATTAAAGTCTTCTTGTCGTTTGCTAAGAAATAATAAGAGTCGAACGGATACCATGATTAAAATAAACGTAACCAATGCACCATAGATGAATCCAGCCCCAATCGCAATTCCCATAGTTGCTGTTGTCCAGAGGGTGGCTGCTGTTGTTAATCCCTTTATATGATTTCTTCCTGTTACAATTATGGTTCCTACACCTAGAAAACCAATTCCACTAATCACTTGCGCAGCCATTCTAGATGGATCACCCGTTATTCCTGAATGAATTAACAAGTATTGATTGGTTATCATAGCAAGGCAAGAGCCAAGCGATACCAACGCAAATGTTCTAAGTCCAGCAGCACTCCTTTTTGTTGCGCGTTCCATACCAATGATACCGCCTAAAAAAACAGCGAGAACCAGACGAATGGTGATTGAAGCCATATTAAACTCTTCTAAATATTTAAAAACATCTACGATTGCCTCATACATAGTGATACTCTCCTTTATACATATCTGAAATACACGGCCTATTGCCCTTGGTATATCATATCATATGTTAGACAAAAAAAGATACCGACTATTTTTGTCAGTATCTTTTCTTTTATAGCTGATTGGTAAGAGTTTTGTTTTTTTCAAATTCATCGGCATTATTAAGTGTAGTTCTCGCAATCGAATTTAACGCTTCATTCGTAAAAAACCCTTGATGAGAGGTTACTACAACATTAGGAAAAGAAGTCAATCTTGCAACCGTAGTTGTATTTAAAATATCAGTGGAATGATCATCAAAAACTAAATTCGTTTCTTCTTCAAATACATCCAGACCAACCGCAGAGAACTTATTTGCTTTAATACCATTAATAAGGTCTTCGGTTTTTATTAGCCCTCCTCTTGATGTATTCACCAATATAACACCATCTTTCATTTTTTCAATGGTACTTTTATTAATGATATATCTGGTACTTTCCATTAATGGGCAATGTAGCGAAATCAAATCAGCTGTTTCTAATAATCCATCTAATTCCACATACTCAATCAATCCCTTTACATCTGGATTCTTAAACTGATCAAAACCAACTACCTTCATTCCAAATCCAGAGCATATTTTAGCAAATGCAATTCCTATTTTTCCTGTACCAATGATTCCTGCCACTTTTCCATGCAAATTGATACCATTTAAACCCTCTAAGCTAAAATTATTTTCTTTGATGCGGTTATAGGATTTATGAATTTTTCGGTTCGCACTTAACACCAATGCCATCGTGTGTTCTGCAACCGCCTCTGGAGAATATGAGGGTACATTTAACACTGTAATCTGATTCTCTTTTGCTGCTTCAAGGTCTACATTGTTATAACCAGCACATCGCAGCAACAACAATTTCACTTTATTATGCGCTAATATCTGCAACGTTTCTTTTGAAATGATATCATTTACAAATCCACACACTGCATCATAGGACTGTGCCATAATTGCGGTTTCTGGGGAGAGCTTAGGTCTAAAAAATTTGATTTCATGCTTATATTCAGGTAATATCTGATTAAATATTTTCTTATCATATTCCTTTGTTCCAAAAAATGCTATCTTCATAGAATACCTCCTTGCTTTCTTTAGTATATCCAGTAAAGTTTTACATATTTACTTTATAACAGGTTTTATATCCTTTGTAAATGGGTAGATTATTGTCATATAATAACTGTAATTATTATTCTTTATTCTATTGACAAATCTATTCTACTACAGTAAAATAAAATCACAATTCATTCTACTGCAGTAAAATCAGATTATAAAGGAGAGAAGTTATGCAAATCAAGTTATTTGATTCAGAACTTAAGATAATGGATGTTATCTGGAAAAATGGGGACATTACAGCAAAACATATAGCCGAAATATTAAAAGAGCAAGTTGGCTGGAGTAAGACCACAACTTACACTCTAATCAAAAGATGCATTGACAAAGGAGCCATTGAACGAATTGAACCTAACTTTGTTTGTCATGCCCTTGTTACCATTGAACAGGCAAGAGAACTTGAAACAACGCAACTCATTAATAAAATGTATGACGGCGCTCCCGACCTACTAGTAGCTTCTATCTTGGGACGAGAAAATTTGTCTCCAAAAGAAATTGAAAGACTTAAAAAGCTCGTCAACAATCTAAAATAAGGAGGTAGAGTATGAGCTTACTTAACATGAGTTTTTCAGCTACTGTTCTTATTTTGGTCATTCTATTAATCCGTGCACTGCTACTACACAAATTACCCAAAAGAACGTTTCTTGCTTTATGGTATGTTACCTTATTTCGTTTGTTAATCCCTTTTAAGATATCGTCCCCCTTTAGCATATATACAGTCATAAATCTGCTTAAGGGTAGCGTTTTTGAATCCAATTTAAGCTTTACCGAAATTCCTGTTATTCCAAATGATACAAAAATAACACAAACTTTTACACCATTGCCGAAAGAAAACGTTACCACTCTATCTACTTTTATGCTAATCTGGGTCATTGGTTTTTTCGTTTGTACTTTGTTTTTCCTTGTGACTCATCTTCGTTGCCGTAGAGAGTATAAAACTGCACTGCCAATCGATAATAACTTCATAAGAGTATGGCAACAAGTTCATCCACTGAAAAGACGTGTACAAATACGACAGTCTGATCGGATTACAACTCCACTAACCTATGGTGTATTTAACCCCATAATACTTTTACCAAAACAAACCGATGGGGCAGACGAAACTAGACTTCATTATATTTTAACGCATGAGTTTGTCCATATTAAGCGATTTGATACGTTGACAAAATTACTAATGGCGGCAGCCTTAAGCGTACATTGGTTCAACCCTTTTGTATGGCTCATGTTTGTATTATTAAACCGAGATATCGAACTATCTTGTGATGAAGCGGTTGTAAGACATTTTGGGCAAAATATGAAATCTGCTTATGCGCTAACATTAATTGGTTTGGAAGAAGAGAGAGTATTTTCTTTTTCTCCACTTATCAATAACTTTAACAAAAATGCAATTGAAGAAAGGATTGTATCCATTATGAAGGCAAAAAAGACTTCGCTTATAGGCATATTAATTGCATTGGTTATTGTCATTGGCACAGTTATCGTGTTTGCAACTAACGCACCAAATACTGACGAAGCTATCCCACAAACGACATATGTAAGTAACAGTACAGAAACTGCAGGCAAAGATTTTACGGAGTATGCTGACTACGGACTTAGTTATGATATTCAAACAAATAAACTTACGTACAACGGTAAATTTGTCCGTTACTTTGAAGACTTTTATCCGCTAGGAGATGGAGCCTTCTCAGGAATCGACTTTTTTGATAAGGATGGGACTGTTGATGTTCGAGCAATTAGAGATTTAACACCTATTAAAAATTCTGATGGTTCTATCAATCCTGCTGGTAAATTAACTGGTTTGGAACAAAGTAGCCAAAACGACTTTGAAGCAAGAGATATTAGTGCTCTACTTAATCCAGCTCAAGCAGAAGCAATAGCTGGAGAGGAAATAACTGACAATGCTATTGATACTACAGATTCTACGCAAGATGGAAACGTTCCAGTCACATCTAGTTCAGAGGGTATGATGACACCAGATGAATTAGCAAAGCTATATTCCGTATATGAGCCTTTTGGCCTTACTTATGATAAAGAAAAGGACTGTTTCTATTATGAGGGAAAGCTTGTGCAAACTTTCATCGATATCTTATCCTCCAATGGTGAGTCCTTAGAAAGTGGAAAATTCAGCGGTTCTATACGTCAACATGGCTTTCATGAAAAAGGGGAAGTTAATATAAAGGCTGTTCGTGATTATACCAAATTAAATAAAGATGGTGAGGGAAAACTAGTCGGAATTGAAGTTGTAGAATAAGTATGAAAAAGAACAATTTAAGCATTCTCTTTTGCTTTCATTGTTCTTTTTATATATGGTTAAACATGCATCTTTATTGATTTAACAATTCAATTAGTTTTATTTCATTCTTAAGCATTTCCTTAAAAACATCCACTAAATTTTGATTTTCTGAATAAAGACAAGTTGCTTCGCCTTTACTACTAAGCTGCCCCGTTAGTACTTTATGAGAATCACAAATCAAACGGATTTGGCAATCTATCTTTTCTTTTAAGTAAACAGTGGCTCCCTTAAGTTCAAACGGTTTATCCACAAGAAGCACCACTTTAATGTCTTTTTCCACAAGCTCGCTTAGTTCTTGTGTATAGTTTGATAAAATATCACTGCTTACTGCCACATAAATTCGATATTTTGTATCAGCAATCATATTTCTTAACTTATTAAGTATATTTTTATTTCCTCGTATCGTAATATATCCTTGCGATTCTTCCTTTCTTTTTGGCAGACTCTTTATTATCTCTTGTCTGGTTTCTTGCAGATTATGGATAAAATTGTTACTAAATTCATCAAAATCAACTGGGATATACTTTGTCACACTTTCTTCAATTACGTATGCTACCCCTTTTTCTACCAGTCCTGCCAACGCAGTGTATACATTGGAACGAGAAATTCCAGTTAATTTGGCTACTTCATAACCAGTTAACTCTCCGTCTGAATGAAGTGTCATATAAATAATGGCTTCTTGTCTTGTGAGTCCGTATTTCATTAATTGCTCTATTAATTCCATATAACGTCCCCCTCCCATTTATTATGCCAATGATAACAATACTGTGATGCATAGTTATCATTGGCTTTATTTATTAATTCTCAAATTCGCTAAAATCTAAGGTAGCAAAATAATCTTGTGGTGTTTCAGCACGTCTAATCTGCTTTGTTGTTCCATCCTCTTTTAGCAAAATTTCAGCGGAGCGAAGTTTTCCATTATAATTATAACCCATTGAAAATCCATGTGCTCCCGTATCATGAATCACAAGATAATCACCCATGTCTATCTTTGGAAGCATTCTGTCGATGGCAAATTTATCGTTGTTTTCACACAATCCACCCGTTACATCATACATATGATCGCATGGCTCATTTTCCTTGCCAAGCACTGTAATATGATGGTAAGAGCCATACATAGCAGGACGCATTAAATTCGCTGCACATGCATCGAGACCAATATATTCTTTGTGAATGTGTTTTTCATGAATTGCCTTTGTTACCAAACATCCATAAGGCCCTGTTACAAAGCGTCCAAGCTCTGTATAGATAGCTACGTCTTCCATTCCTGCTGGAACTAAAACTTCTTCAAACGCAAGTCTTACTCCTTCTCCAATTGCAAGAATATCATTTTCTCGCTGATCTGGTTTGTAAGGAATTCCAACTCCACCTGACAGGTTAATAAATGCAATGTGTACGCCTGTTTCTTCCTTTAGTTCCACTGCTAATTTGAATAATATTTTAGCAAGCTTTGGATAGTAGTCATCTGTTACCGTATTACTTGCAAGAAAGGAATGAATACCAAAGTGCTCTACTCCTTTTTCTTTTAATTTAAGAAATGCTTCTGTCATCTGCGCTCTGGTCAATCCATATTTTGCATCCTTTGGCGTATCCATAATCTGATTATGAAGTGTAAAATCACCGCCTGGATTATAGCGACAACTCATTGTTTTCGCAAAAGGAGCTATTTTTTCATAAAAATCTATATGGGTAATGTCATCAAAATTAATAATTGCATTTAGTTTTGATGCTAATTCAAAATCTTCTGCTGGCGTAACATTAGATGAGAACATAATATCGTCTCCAACTAATCCTACTTTTTCTGATAATAAAAGCTCTGTATAAGAAGAACAATCCGCACCAACACCTTCTTCTTTTAAAATCTGCATAAGATAAGGATTGGGAGTTGCCTTTACTGCAAAATACTCTTTATAGCCTTTATTCCAAGAGAAAGCCTTCTTTAATTTTCTAACATTTTCTCGAATTCCTTTTTCATCATATAAATGAAATGGAGTCTCATATTGTTTCACCATTTCTTGTACTTGTTCTAAGGTAACAAACGGTTTCTTTTCCATCATATTTTGTCTTTCCTTTCTTATTCCTTTGTCGGCTCAATCATCAGTGATACTATTTAGGAACACTATAGTAAATTTTGATTCATTTGTCAAGTATCTTGCTATAAAATACAGATTATGGCTTGTGTTTTTGAGGCGAAAAATATGTTTTGAGTAATGGAAAAGTGGCTTGTTTACTGGGGTTTTTATGATTGTTCTTCTTATTGATAATATTATTCAATCATAGTTTTCTTTCTCATTAAAATATAAATTATTGAAATTAATGTTGCTAAAAAAATACATCCTGTATTAACTATATAAATTTTCAGTAATAATGTTTTATTTAGATTTACTGTATATAAATTAATAAAATCATCAACTGTAATTTTACTTTCATTATTACCAAATATTGATATACTGGTCTTTATATTATCATCCTTCATTTCTTCTTTTACAATATATTCAATCAATTTTTCACTAACATTTTCACATACCTTTTCTCCTGGATATAAAGAAATTAAAATAGCTATTGTGCTTATAACTATTATAGAAGCTGCGGTGTGTAAAATAGCTATATATTTTCGATCATTCATACAGGTTTTTAGTATTGAGATTACTAACAAGACTATGATTGATATACTTACTGCAAAAGTGGCTACCATAATGCAGTTAATTACTGCCTCTATTTTCTTTATTGGCTTTTTAACATTGCTATAAGTCTCATAATTATTTTTGAATTTATAATCAATAGGTAAAAAGGATTTATTTTCAAGCTCAAAATTTTCAATATCTTCAAATTGATTTAAATAAAAAGTCACATAACTTTCTATGTTTTGCTTTTTTTTATTTTCTTTACTAATTATAATATCTGTTTCTTCAATTACTGCTTTTGATGTATATATTGTGTTAGCATAAGGATCAAAGCTTTCCACAACGTTTCCATTATTATCTTTAATATCTAATGGTGTTTTTTTTGATATACCAACTACAATAAACTCTATCTCCAAATAAATTTTATTTTCTTGATCTATAAACGGGGTAAATATAATTTTATCTCCTATACCAATTTTATTCGCATAAGCTAGTTGTTCTGTTATTATGACTTCTTTATCTGAATTTTCATTTTGTTTATTGATGTTATGTCCATCAATAATTTCTTTATCTGATACTTCTTTATCTGAAAGCTTAAATACTGCTATGTCTTCTGCACTAGATTTTTTTTCCATGCTATTATTATTGTTTGATAAGGGAGAGTATTGTTTTAAATAAAATGTTTCTAACTGTATTGTAGTTTCTATTTCTAGAGTTTTTACATATTGAGACTTTTCTATTTTATCTAATGACTTATATAACAAATCAAGACTTTCTCCATTTATTGAACTATAATCATGTTCGATTATAACCTCAGGTTTGTAAATCTCTAATAGCTTTTTTTTAGTACTGGTAAATGTTTCTTTCATTAAAACAACCGCTAATCCTATACTGCTTAGTATAAAAAAAATTAATAGTAAAATGAATAATTTTCTAATTTTTTTATTTAAGTTTAACACTTTTTTCATATCCCTACTCCTATTTAATTAATCTAATTTTTATGCCTGCATGAATATTAATTGTAAATTGAATTAGCCACTATTCTCTTTTGCTTCAAAAAGAGAATAGTGGCTTTTCATTGCTTAACTAATATATATAAGATTATAGCCCTTTAAATACAGATGCACTGCAATTAAATTGTTGTCCATCTAATTGTAAGGATTGGTCAGAATAGCAGTTTACCCACCAGCCAACTCCATTAACACTATTTCCATATGAGTTAATTCCTCTATAAGTTGCATCATATCCACTTACAGAACCGGTAGCCATAATTGCTGTTTTTCCTCCATTGCTGTAAGATACCCCTCCATACGGACAACTAATGCTTACACCTAATCCACCAGATTTTAATGTCAATGTATTCTGATGATTTCGAATATAGATATTGCTAGGCTTTTTAAATACCCAGCTTGAACTTGTTGCATCAAATTTAGCCCCTGTAGCTGCCCAAATTCGTGATTCAACAGTACCTACAAAGGTTTTTCCCCCACTCACGTAGCAATCCCTTGTTGTAGTATCGTTCATCGCCGATACTGGTAGCAATGCTGCACTAAGCATACTTACAGTCATTGCTGCTCCTAAAAACATTTTAACTAACCTTTTTTTCATTCATACTCCACCTTTCTTATTTTAGTTTGTATATAAACTCCCATAAGGGTATTTATATCGATTATCTCCAAATATTACACCATAATCTTCTTTTTCCTTACCATCATCATTCAGTACGATATACCTGTGCTGATTAATATCGAAATAAATATATTCATTATCTTTAGACAGGTAATGCAGACATTCTGTCATAACATTTTTTTGTATCACTTCGCTCTGGAGTTCTTTATTAACTTTTATTATTTGCTTTGCTCCCCCATCTTCTGTTGGATCAACAAGACCAAATATACTATTATCGCCAATAACCAAATCCAAATTACCAAGTTTACCGATATTGTTTTGCTGTAATATATTTAAATTACTATCCATTAAAGTTAAAACCACTTCTTTTTTCTCATTATGACCAACTATAATCATATCTTCACCATAACGCTTTATATCATGAATACCATAATAGATTGGTAATTCAGCTTTTTTTATCAATTGTTCTTGCTTCCCACCCCCATTAATAATTTCTATTTTATTACTTTCATATGCAATCCATATCATATCTTCAAAGTCTTGAACTGCATTTATATTACTTTTTTCTACAGATTCTATTTTTTCAACAATTCCATTTTCTGATAAAAAATAATAGTTATCTTCGTCTAATTCATTTTGTTTGCTTAATTTTACCTTTTGACTATTTAGATCATACGTTATAAGATTTCTCCCATATACTTGGTCACCTTTTGCGTTTGAGCTGTATACAATATCGTTATAAAGATATAATTTATTATCTTTGCGATTAATTAATAATTTTTTTGGGTAAGATGCTTTATTTATTTTTAGAATCGGTATTGCCTTACGCTCCACTGTCATTGCCATTAAGTATTCATTTGCGCTTCCATTCATCAATTCTCTATAAACATAATAGTATTGAACACTTTCTGGAGAGATTCTATTAATCACTTTAATATCTCTACTATCAACATAAAAGATAGTCGCAATAACACCTATGCAGATTAAAAATATGATTATTAAAAATTTTTTCTTTTTCATTCAACTCTCCTACTTTCTTCATTCTCACGTAGTTGCTGCAATGGCGCAATTTTTTTTATATTATAGTAAATAACGATACAAATAATGGCACAAATACTACTTATCACTCCAATATTTTTAAATAGTATCCGAAACATACCCGGGGTAAAGTAGCCAATTTTACTAACATACGGCATTAAATTATATCTAATAATAAAATCTATACCGATGGAATAAAGTATAATACCAATCACAACAGCACATATAAAATATACCAATATCTCAAAAAAAATTGAGGCTGTTACAAACCAATTTGAGTATCCTAATAGTTTCAATATTCCAAATTCCTTTTTTCTTGCTAAAAATTTGTTTCTAACAAACAATATGAAACATAATCCACCTAAAGAAATTAATATAAATTCCAACACCTTTATAAACAAAATCAAAAAATCCAAATTGGCTTTTGATTCTTTATACGATTTTTGTTTATAGTTAGTCTCTAACCCTATTTCTTCAATTTGTTTTGCAACGTCATAGATATTACTGCCCTCTTTAATTTCTATACTACATTCATAAATGGTTCTCTTCTCTTCTAGAAGTCTATAAATCTCCTCTAGTATGCTAGGGGAGACAAAAACAGATGCCGTATATTCATCTAAGTTTGTTTCATAACTTCCTCTTACATATACTTGGTATGGAATAATTATTGCTTCACCGTATTCATTTACTCTTTCAATTTCAAAAAACACTTTTTTTCCTATAAGGGTAGATAACGTATATTTTCCCTCTGGTATATAAACTGATATATTAGGGACAATAATTCCATCTATGTCTTCATCCAAATAGTTATAGTCAAACGCGAGTTCATTGTTAAATTCCTGCACTTTAGTCTTATATATTGGATTTCTATTTTCATCCTCTATTACTAAAGACAAATAATAATCCAAACTTACATTATTAATTTCTTGAAGACTTTTAATATACTCAATCTCATTTTCATTAAGTTCACGTCCCATACCACTGCTAATTCTCATCAAGCGATTACTTTCATAATCTTTATATTCACTTTTTAAAATTCCTAATGAACTTTCAGAGATATTATTTGCAATATTCATAAAGGCAAGTCCAATAGAAAAAATTAATATAATCATAATAAGTTTAGATTTTGTTATTGATATATTTTTTATTGTTATATAAAATAAATTCATCACTCTTTATGATATATTGCAGAATATATCGTTCCTTTCTCTTTTATAATTTAATCAGTTTTAGTAAATTTGTTCTCAAATACTTTTGGCAAAATACTAATGTTAAAACTGTACCAAAAATAAATTCAAGAAGTAATATCCTTACATAATTTTCTAACAAATTATAAGCGTATGAATAAAGATCCAGATTTAATATTTTTTTCATTAACCAACTACTAATAGAATAAATAACTATAGTTATGAAATTGGCTCTAATAAAAAAATTAGTATATTTTATTATCTCAAATTTTATAATATCTGCGTTTTTATATCCATGAATCTTTAATATTGCTATGTTTTTTTTATCCTCTTTACATAAGCTATAACTTACCATAGCGGTAATAGCCAACAAAAATAGAAATATTGTATTCATAAGATATTTAAGCACTTTTAAATTATTAAATACTAATAGATTCACTCTATTTCTATCATAATTATGTAGTTTCATTCCCTTTTTCAGTAGTTGGTTCTCTATTTCACTTAAATCTACCTCTCCATTTAGATTTGCTTTTACTAATATGGTGGGTAATGCTTCTAAATTTTCTTGAAATAATTTATTTACAAGTTTAGTGTTAATGCTGTTTTCTCCATTTCCACTGGAAAAATCTGATATATCTGTAAATTTAATTTCTGTATTCTTGTGTACAAAATTAATATTTTGTTTATCTTCTAATGCTTTATATAAGGCTTCTGATAGTATAATTTTTTCCTCATAATCATCATTATCATCAATTGTAAAATTATAGGTCCCTAATACCTCAAGCTTTTCATCGCCTGCAGAAACAAAAAAGTCTATTCCCTTTACGATACTAATCTCTAAAATTTGAGGCATCTTTTTTATGTATAAAATACCTTCATCATTAATTGGAGCTAAATGATTTAAGCTTTCTATTTCTATTATGTTTAATTGCATCTCTGACGAAAGCCTTTGGCTCATTGTAATATTCATTAGAGAAGTAATCAAATATAAACATATGGTAATACCAAAAACATAAATAATAACTTGATTCTTCTTGTTTTTTTTAAATTGATATAATCGAAATATTTGAAATGAATCCATACTATTCACCTAAAATAAGTTTATTAAAATCTATAGTATTTTCACTTATATGTTTCGCTTTTTCATCATGTGAGACAATTACAATTGTTTTACCCTTTAATCTTAAATCTTCTAATATTCGAAATACTTCCATTGCAGAAGTTTCATCTAGATTTCCTGTCGGTTCATCTGCTAAAATTAATTCACTCTCATTTGCAACTGCTCTAGCTATTGCAACTCTCTGTTGCTGTCCACCAGACAAATATTCAGGATAAGCTCCCCCACACTCTTCAATTCCAAGACTTTTTAATATTTCTAAAGCCCTTTTTTTCTTGATTTCGTAGGAAGCTTTCAGTCTTTTCATTCCTATTATTACGTTATCAACACAGGTAAGCTGTGGTATAAGATAGAACATTTGAAATATATAACCAATATAGTTTGCTCTATACTCTTCTAATTCTTTATTCGTAAAGTTACATACATTTTTGTCTTGAAAAATTATCTCCCCTTCTTGAGCTTTTAGCAGTCCTCCTATTAAATTTAACAACGTTGTTTTTCCCAATCCTGATTGTCCATATAACAAACTAATCTTGTTTTGGGGTATTTCTAAATTGAAATTATGAAGGATTGTTTTCTCTTTTCCATTTTCTTTATAAGAAAATGAAAGCTTTTTTATTTCCAAAAATCCCAACTAGTTTCCCTCCCCTTTGTAGCTAAATAATAGGAATGTTTCTTTGTATTCCATTTTTTAAAACTAGTCCCATATATTGATATAAAATACTTTTTAACTCCTTATCATAAGGATTAATATAATAAAAACCATTTGAATAATAATGATTCACATTTATTCCACTCGAACTATTCTCTATATTTAAAATTTCACAAGATATTTTATAAAAATATAAAATTCTTAAATCTTCATCTAATATTACATTGCTCGATATTAAATTTTTGCTACTTTCTAAAAAATATTCTTTATATTCTATTTCTGGAATCTCTTCTATTGTATTTAAGCAAAAAAATATTTTTTTCATTTTTTCATAGATTTCTGTATTCGGATTGTTTGATTCTTCTATTTCATGACTGATTATTTCCTTAATATGCTCCATACTATATTGATCGAAATCATATTTGTCTTCGTGCAATAATTTAAAACTACGCACAATCCAATATACATTTTCTACATCTACTGCATTTTTTAATGCACTTTTTAAATAAGTATCAAGCTGATACAGGTTATCTTGCTGTTTAATACCCATTTCATTTAGTATATATATTACTTGCATTAGTTCTTGGTTACTATATGCTTCATAATTATTAGCTTTTGCAATGTACATTAAGTCATGATATAGCTTTTTGTCAAAAGGAATTTCTTTATTATTGTATTTGTAATATAGATATACGTAATATGTAGTGTTGATATCTCCCCTCTTCTCTGTCAAAATAGAATATTCATTGTTTCCTTCTGAGCATAAATCCTCCATCTTATTAATGCTTAGTTGAAGATTGTTTTTTACCTCATCTGTTACTAGGTTATAATTTTGACTGATTTCTGCAAACATTACTTTAATTGTCATATCTGTACCAATGTGTTGTAAGATATTGCATATGTCGTTTTCAAATTCAGAATATAACAGTGAATCTTCAAGATTGGCATATTTATAAATATAAGACATATAGTAAATATCAAATACCCAGTTTAAATCTGCTTCAGGATATTCCATCCAGTTTTGATAGATTTCTTGATAGGCAACTGCAATTTCATCGCTATTATATAGTTTTGTTCCTAATATATTATCAATTTTTACAAGTGAAACTGTAATTTTACTGGAGTTTCCATCTAATTTCATGTCTTGAACAAATTCCTTTATTCGATCTACATCGTTTAATTTAATTTGTAATTTCTCTGTAATCTCCAATGCCTCAGCTGTATAAAACAATAAATTTTCTACATTACTTGCCTGTTCGTCAATCCCAACAACCACCATACTATTTTTATTTTTATCTTGTAATGATTGTAGATACATCTCAATTTCTTTTTTTTCATCAACAGTAAATTCGTATTGATTTTTTATTAATTGAGAAATACAAACAATATCCTTTAAATTATACCCTTGCATCTTTGACATTTCAGCATTTACTGTCTTTCCCGTAACAATGTATTTTAAACGATTTGTTTGCATAGTAGCATAAAAATTGGGAATTGATGTTTTCTTATCTACTATATCCTTCTCATAATAATATCCGTAATTATCAACTTCTATGTAATCAATAATATTTCTTTGAGCCTTTATTACCATAAACACTATTACTACTATCGCTAAAATTATAATTATTGGGGCTTTTCTTTTCACTTGTCCTTCCATTCTTCCTCTTTAATTATTTTGTCTTAGATAGATGATCTAATCCTTTCTTTACTATCCAAATAGCTTTTTCCATATATCATCAAATATATTTGCATAAAAAAAATGCATAATATTTTCACCTCCCTTTATTTAAAGGATATCAAAAAGTATTACGCACCTCAACTATAAGTCCGTGTACGGTTATATAAGTCCGTATAAGGCTATATTTTTAATATAACACTTGCTGCAAATTCGTGGTCTTCTATTTTAATTTCTAATTTCCCCTCATTTCTTTCAACTGTTCTCCTTATATTAAGCAAGCCAAAACCATGGTCTAGTTTATTTTTTTTCTCTGTCTTTAATAAATTTTTTTTCTCTGAACTTTTATAAGAAATACTATTTGAAATGTCAATCTTAAGATAATCTCTTCCGGTTTTAATCAATATTATTAAATATTTTTTACCTACGTTATCTTTATTTAATTCTTCCACAGCATTTTGAATTAAATTCCCAAAAACAATACATAAATCTACTTTATTAATACTTAATTCATTATGGCATTTTCCTATTATATCAATTTGGACCTCATTATTTAACCTTAACAAATAATAGTTTAAAATAGCATCTATTATATCATTTCCCGTCACATATATTTTTTGTTTTATTTCATTTATATAGCTTTGCATTGTCATAAGATATTCTGTAATTGAATCTATTTTTCCTTCTTTTACTAATTCATTTAAACAGATTAGATGATTGTTTATATCATGACGATATTTCCTAGTGTCCTCCTCTCTTTCTAGCATTACTTTATAATGTTTTAATTGCATTTCTCCTAATTTACGTTCAGTCTTTAACATTTCTTCAATCCTTTTATTCGTATTTTGTATGTAAAACATAATACAGGCTAGGAACCCGATACATATATATGATACTGTAGCTACACTATCTACAAATAATGTAAATTTCATATTTGCTACATAACCCTTTGCATAATTTAGCCCTGAAATTGTAAAGACAATAAACAATGCTAAAACCAATAATAAAATCGGCATACTTTTTTTAGCAATTTCTTTATTCCATTTTTGTCTAAATATATCTTGCCTCCTTGTAATTGATAAAGCTATAATAAAGCTTAGACTAGTAATATTTGTGATTAATATCTTAATATCATACTCCATTTTTCCCCCACTTATTTGGCTACATATTAATTTGATTAGTATTCCAAACACTCCATCAACACAACTAATTACTAAAAGAGACATTAAGAAAATCAAACATTTTTTCTTCCATTTTACTTTAACAGTAAAAATTAAAATGATGAACACAATAAAATACATAGTAATATGAGTTTCATCTTCTTTGGCTATTTCATTATTAATATACCAATAGATAACTACGCCAATAATACCAAACCACTTTCTTTTAATTTTAGCGTCAAAAAAACTATTTATTAATATCCAATGTTTAAATAACTCAATTATATAAGTTCCTAATAATATGACTAAATACATTTCTCCCCCTAATTCTTCATCTGTGCATTATATCATATTCTATAAAGGCTAGTTCAAATTCTTTTCTCTTTCTTCTGGACACTATCATTTTTTCTGTATTTATTACAATCTCACCTTTTTTGTATTCTTGAATCCACAGCATATTTACTATTACTTTTCTGTTTATTCGAAAAAATATTCTTTTATCCAGAACCGTCTCTAATTCATTTAATGAAACATTTTTTCTAAATACTCTATTGCCTAATATAAAATTTGCATAACTATCATATGCAACAATATAATTGATTTCTCTTTGTTCGATCTCAAAAACCATACGCTTGTCATATAACTTAATTATATCAATACCCGCTTTATCTACATTTACTGCCTCTAAAGCTTCTTCTATTTCGTGAATCTCAAAAGGCTTTGTTATAAATCGAAAAGCACCAATTCTAAAAGCTTCTTTATAATAGTTTTCTTTGCTCGTAACTATAATAACTTTACAATCACCATTTATTTTTTTTAGTTTTCTTCCTACCTCAATTCCATTCATTTCAGGCATTTGAATATCTAAAAATATAACATCTAATTTAAATGCCTGTCTAAGCAAATCAGCTCCCGCTTCAAACATATAAATTTTAGCATTCAACTCTTTTTTTTCCAGACATTCTTTTATTTTATCTGCAAGTATTTTTTGAATAATTATTTCATCGTCACAAATTCCAATACTTAGTACATTCATAACTTTCCCTTATCCCCTAACATCTATTTTACAACTTTAATTATAATCTATTCCATCTGTCTAGTCTAGTATTTTAAACAATTTATTCGTTTTAACTAACAAAAAAAGAACCTGTCAAATCTCACAGGCCCTTTATCGCTCTTATCTATATAATTGCATCTATTCCTCCAACATCCACTTATGAGAAGGAACATAGTAACGAAGCTTAATTTCTCTTAAACAATCCTCCACTGCAATGTGACAGACAAACAAATACGAGATAATTCCAGCATATTTTTCTTCCTTTACATTACTTATGCTTTGAATTTTATAGGTATGAAGTTGATGTTCTTCATCTTCTAGCCGCACATACATTGGTTTGATTTCTCCTAATGGATTAAAGGTAGCATTCGCGTCAACTGCCACATAATGAGTTGTTTTTTCTTGCTTATTCATATAAGATTTCTTCTCCTTTTGCCTTTAATTTTTCTTTACTAACCCCTCCATTTAGCGGACGTATTCTGGCATTGACATAGGATGCTCGAAAAATTGCTTCTTCACCATAACGTCTTCTAATCTTATCAATTGTACTGTCTAGTACTTCATATTTCTCATAATTTTGCATGTCAAAAAGGTCTAATTGGCGTTGTACATTCTGATCTACCACTCTGCTTGTATGAACCCCCAATTGCCTAATTGGTGTATCGCCATCCCATAATTCATCAAAAGCCTGACTAACTGCTTGGAAAATTTCATTGGTTATATTCGTAGCCGAAACTAAAGTCTTTTGATGTCTCATACTCCTTAAAGCAAAATCTTTGATGGACACTGCAATAACAGAAATTTTTACCTCGTCTTTTCTAAGACGCATACCAACTGTTTCACAAAGTGAAAGCAGAACCATCTTTGCAGTAGGGGCATCGCAAACGTCAAAAGGAACTGTCATGCTATTGCCATATCCTTTGTTTGCAGGTGCCACACTTTCAACCACTGAAACATCAATTCCATTTGCAAAGCACCATAGAATCTCTCCATGCTTTTTCAAATGATTCTTAAGAAATGAAATATCTGTATTGGCTAGCTCACCAATGGTTTTAATTCCAAGCTTATTTAGTTTATTCTCTGTTGCCCTTCCACAAAAGAAAAGCTCTCCTACTGGCAAGTTCCACATTTTCGTTTGTATCTCTTTTGGAAATAGGGTATGCACCAGATTAGGCTTTTTAAAATCAGAAGCCATCTTTGCCAATAATTTGTTACTTGATACACCAATATTGACTGTAAACCCAAGCTCTTTGTATATTTTATCTTTTATTAAATTCGCCGCTACTACAGGCGAGCCCCATAACGACTTCGTTCCTGTCATATCAAGATAAGCTTCATCAATGCTATATTGTTCTACTTCAGGCGAAAACCTCTTTAGTATTTCCATGAGTGCCTTTGAAGAGGCTTCATACAAGTCATAATGCGGCTGCACCAGTACGAGATTCGGACATTTTTTTAATGCATCGCTAATGGTTTCAGCCGTCTTAATCTTGTATTTTTTTGCGGGTGTGGATTTTGCTAAGATGATACCATGTCTTTTCTTAATATCGCCACATATAGCGGATGGTATTTCTCTTAAGTCTAATGTTTCACCTAAACATTTCATCTGGTAAACTGCTTCCCAGCTTAAAAATGCAGAATTTACATCAACGTGAAAAATAATTTTTTCCACTATTACCACCTCTTAAAATCATATTACCAAACATATGTTCTATTGTAAAGTGGTAAAATAAGTAAAGTAGCATCATATAATTTTAATCATCTGATCCAATCGCTTGAGACATTCATTAATGCGAGATAGCTCCTTACTATCTGTCACTTTTTTACCTGAAAAATAATATTCAATTGTTTGTTGATTCTTTTCAAAACCATTTATATGACTTAACTCATTGATTAATTGATTCACAGTACCTTCATTCCCATCTACAAACTTAATGTGATTTGGAATAATTTGTCTAAACGTATCTTTAAAATAATTAAAGTGTGTACACCCTAAGACAATGGAAGAATATTCTTCTAGCTTAAATGCACGTAATCTATCTCTTAATAAATTTATTAATTGTTCCGATTCAAATTCGCCTTGTTCTGCAAATGACACCAATTCAGGAATTGCAACTAAGTCAACCAGATGCCCTTGTTCTGTATTTTGAATTAAGTATCTAAGCTTTTCTCCCTTTATTGTAACTGGAGTAGCTGCCACTAATACTCTTTGATTCTCACATATCGTAAGAGATTTTTTTACCGCTGGTTCCATTCCTATAATTGGGATGGAGTATTTTTTTCTTATCTCATGGATTGCAGCACTGGTTGCAGTGTTACAGGCTATAACAATTACCTTAGCTTCTTTTTCTATCATAAATCTTATCGCATCATCCACATATCCTGTTATCTGCTCGATTGTTTTCTCTCCATAGGGAACGTGTTCCTCATCTGCATAAAATATAAACTGCTCATCAGGAAGACGTCTAAGTGCCAGATGCATGACTGATAATCCTCCTACACCAGAATCAAAAAATCCTATCTTCATTATATGTACCTCGCCTTTGCGTAATTTTTTCACTTTTCTTTGGTAAAACGGGTTTCCTAGGATATTATAGCTCATTTTTTATTTCAAATACATAGCTTTGTAAAAAAGTAATATTGAATTAAATTCAAATATGAATTACCATAATACCAAGACTACTAACGTACATTAGAAATACCAAAGGAGAAGCCATGAACTATACACAAGCAATTATTTCCTATCAACCAATCAATGAACAGGAAGTACAAGACAAAAAAGTAATTTTAGATTATATCCATCATTTTGGAGACAATGTTTTATCACGTTCCAATGAAATTGCTCATATCACAAGCTCTGGCTTTATCATGAATGAAACCTTGGATAAAGTCTTACTGGTTCATCATAATATTCGCAATGTTTGGTCTTGGACGGGTGGGCACGCTGATAATGAACACGATATGCTTTACGTATCGTTTAAGGAAGCACGTGAGGAAACAGGAATACAAGACATTTATCCATTATCCAACGAAATAGCATCCATTGATATTCTTACGGTGGAAGGACACAAAAAGAAAGAGCAATATATTAATGTCCACTTACATCTATCGGTCGCTTATGTACTAATTGCGAATGAAGCCAGTGAAGTAACTGTATGTCCGGATGAAAACAGTGCCGTAGCATGGTTTCCTGTCAGTCAGTTTACCAAAGAATACTTTAGTGACCATGATGTATACTTATATCAAAAGCTAATATCCTTTGCCAAAAAAACAAAGAAAAATAACAAATGAGACTAGAAAAACTCCAGTCTCATTTGCTCCATATCTGTATGTCTATTTAACAGAGGAGGTGTCTGTGTTAAAATATTTTGTGTCTCTTTTTCCTCATTTAACCAAATTTTAAGTTCTTTTTGGCTTAGTATCAATGGCATTCTATCATGAACAGGTTCCATTGAATCATTTGCTTTTGTTGTTATGATAACGAAACGTTTCTCTTCATCATACAATCCTGCCATCAGCATAAGCTTATTTTCTTTGTGTGTGAAGCTGAATTTATTTCTAGATTTATCCCATTCATAAAAACCAGTTGCCACAATCGCACACTTTCTTGTACTTAGGCATTCTTTAAAGGTTTTCTTTTCCATTATGGTTTCTGCACGTGCATTAATAATAAGACCCTTTTTATCAAATCTATGAAATCCCCACGAAAGCAACTTAGCCTCCAACTTCTGATTATGACTTGTGATAACTGGTGCAGCCACAGATGGAACAATATCACCTTTATAATTATGAGGGTTTAATTTTTTATCAATATCTTTAACCAACTTTTCAAGCTCAATTGCTGTTTCTTCGTCAATATAATACCTACCGCACATACACCCTCCCTCTCATTTTCACTTGGCTATAATGCAATCTCCAATTCAACCGGGCAATGATCAGACCCAAATACTTCCGTGTGAATCTTGGCATCTACTAATTTCTCTTCCAAGGATTTCGATACTAAAAAGTAATCAATTCTCCAACCAGCATTCTTTTCTCTCGCACGAAAGCGATAAGACCACCAAGAATAAACCCCTTCCAAATCTGGATAAAAGTAGCGGAAGGTATCCACAAATCCAGCACTTAAGAGTTCTGTAAATTTTCCTCTTTCCTCATCGCTAAACCCTGCGTTCTTTCGATTCGTCTTAGGGTTTTTCAAATCAATTTCTTTATGTGCCACATTTAAATCACCACATAGGATAACGGGTTTGTTTTCCTCTAATTGCTTTAAATAAGCCTTAAAAGCATCTTCCCACTCCATACGGTAGTCAAGTCTAGCCAACTTTTCCTGCGAATTCGGAGTATAGACTGTTACAATATAAAAGTTCTCATATTCCAACGTAATCACTCTACCCTCTTGGTCATGCTCTTTGATACCAATTCCATAACTAACACTGATTGCTTCTTTTTTAGTAAAAATAGCTGTCCCTGAGTAGCCTTTTTTTATTGCATAATTCCAGTATTGATAATAGCCTTCTAACTCTAGTTCAAGCTGTCCTTCCTGCATTTTGCTTTCTTGAATACAAAATATATCTGCATCAATTTCTTTAAAAAAATCTAAAAATCCCTTTTGTACACAAGCCCTTAATCCATTTACATTCCACGATATAAATTTCATAGTTTCCTCCTATTCTGCCCCATACTTTTTATTATATGTGTGAGCATAATGTATTTTCTATCTGTAAAAAACGCTATCATTTACTTTATATGAATCAAAGTACATACTTTATAGATACTTTTATTTATTATATTGTATTTTCAGATGAACTACAATGTTCTTTTTTAGACTTTTAATATAACTTTTATAAATTCTGGTACTCTTAGCCTAGTTACTTTATCACTTTTATGTGATACAATAATTCCATATTTTGGCACTTTCGCTATAAGGTCAATTAACTGGGGAGTATAATTGAAGTATAAAGTGTTTCATGTTAGGTATTCATACTAATACCTTACTTGTATTTTTTAGTACAAGTTTTATTAAAAGGAAAGAAGCGGCTTGCCACTTCTTTTGTTCAGCCATATTTTATATAATTTTTTTGACTTGACTCTAATAAAAAGAAGTACATTTTGAATGATACAAAGTGTACTTCTTTTTATTAGGAAAAATATTAGATTCCTATAATATCTGTTCATTTATTCAACTACAACACCCTTTTGCAACATGATGTTTGCATATAATGCCTTCTCACTTGTTGCAATAATAGCATAGGCTGTTCTTGCCTGATCATAGAATGCAAATCGCTCTATATTTCCTACGCAGTTTGCTCCTCTATCATCGTATTTTGCAACAATCTCTTTATACGTATCCCAGATTGGTGTTTCAACTGGATCTCCTGGAACAACCTCCATAAGATTAACTGGTTTTTCTACATAAGGATCTAGGGGAAATAACTGTAAGATTGCATCTAAAATCTCTGGAACTCCATGCCCATCACATCGAATAACAATTGCATTTTTTCCCATTTCTTCTGCTGGAAAGTTTCCGTCAGAAATAACAATTCTGTCACTATGCCCCATTTCACACAATACTTTTAATAATTGTGGTGATAAAATTGATGGTATACCTTTTAACATGTTTTGACTCCTCCTGCCTGTTGTAATACATTTCCGTTTTTAAGGAAGGGGATTGCATCATGCAACCCCCTAAAAATTATATCATATCTTTCAAATAAAACATTTCTTGCTAACTTAATTAGTCATATAAGTTTGGAGCAATATCAGCATCTTCCATATTGTCAGCTGTATACCATTTACATCCTGTGTCAACATTAGATACGCTTTCACCTTTTGCTGCTTTTACAGCAAGTTCTACTACATTACGTCCAATTGCTACTGGATCTTGTGTTACTGCTCCGGCTAATTTACCAGATTTTACTGCACTCTTAATTAATTCACCAGAGTCAAATGCTACACCAACAACACTTGTTCCAAGTTTATTAAGGTTTGCATCACCAGTAATTAAGCCTTCACCTGAATGCTGATTTGATCCATAGATACAGATGGTATCTGCTTTATTTAATAAGTTTTGAGCATCGATTGAAGAAAGTTCAGCTGTTACCTGTGCTGGAACTGCTACGTCAATGATTACGTTAGCACCATCTACTTTGTTTGTCCACTTATCATGTCCTTCAATAGAAACTGTTTTTCCATCTGCTTCAATTAATGATTTCATCTTATCAATAAAACCTGAACCACGGCTTGTAATAGATTCTGAAGTTGCATCCTGATTCATAACACCTATTCTTACTGTAGATGTTGCCGAATCGATTTTTTCTTTGATAATTTTATAAGTTTCATCTGCTGCTAATTCACCAGCTGCATAGTTATCTGTTGCTGCATTTGCTGCAATTGCACCTTCTGGAGCACCTGGAACACCAGAGTCAAATCCAATAATTGGAATACCAGCTTGTTGTGCTTTTGTGATACCTTCAAGGCAAGCTTCTGTATCAAGCGCTGCTAAACCAATTGCTGCTGGTTTGTTGTTAAGCGCGTTATTTAGCATCTGAACTTGTTGAGCAATATCACTTTCGGTATCTGGACCTTTAAAGTCAATCGTAACTCCTAATTCTTTGGCTGCTTCTTCTGCACCCTTTAAAACCGCCTGCCAGTACTGATGCTGGAATCCTTTTGATACAATGTAGATTGACATATCACCACTTGCAGTATCTGTCGTAGCAGTGTCAGTTTTGTCTGTTGTCTCTGTTGTCGTATCTGTTTTAGACTGGTCTGTTGTTGACTCAGCAGGTGCTTTTGACCCACATCCTGCTACTAATGCTGACACCATTGTTGCACACATTAATACACTTAATAGTTTTTTCTTCATTGTAAAGCCTCCCTTTAATTATGTTTATCCTTATCAGATTTATATCTGATAAGATTGTACTACTTGTCTGCTATACAAACAAGTAATTACCATCTTCATTTACTTTCATTACTTAATTTCTTTTCTTTCTATTTGCAACATCCATAAATACTGCAAAGATTAGTACAAGACCGGTTGCAACCTGCTGATAGTGTGTCTGTAATCCAATAAAAGGTAATCCTGTTTTTAACACCGACATAATGAATACACCAATTAATGTACCAGCAATCGTTCCATATCCGCCACTCATGGAGGTACCACCAATTACAACACCTGCGATTGCATCTAATTCAAAGCCAGCACCACCGCCTGGTAATAAGGTTGAATAAACTGCTGCATATGCAATACCTGCAATACCTGCCATTGTACCACTGATGATATAAGCTAATGTCTGCCATTTTGCTACGTTTACACCAGAAAGTCTGGTTGCTTCAATGTTACTACCAAGAGCAACTATATAGCGTCCTGGACGAGATTTGTTTAGTAAAGTTGCCATTAAAATTGCTACAATTAAAAGTAAGATAAAACCTGTAGGAATTGGAGTTGACATTCCATTTGCTCCTACAATATTTATTTTAAATATATTACGAAACCATCCTGCTGCTTCTGTTGCTTGTGGCCAAGTAACACTTTGTGCCTTTGTAAAGATAGAACCAAAACCTTTTGAAAGCATCATAGAACCTAAAGTTGCAATAAATGGTGGTAATCCCATATAAGATACCATCAATCCATTTAATAAACCAAAAATAGCACCGATTAAGATACAAATAATCAAACATAACGCGATTGGCACATTATACTTTGTTGCTAAAGCTCCTGTTACAAGTGACGAACATACAAGTACCGTACCAATGGATAAGTCAATACCACCTGTTGTAATCGCAAAAGTAACACCGATTGCCATAAATCCAATGTAATAAGATGCATCAAAAATACTTACTAAGGTAGAATACTGTCTAAATGAAGGACTAATTGCTCCAAATACGATATATATAATAATTAAGGCTAACAAAGCGATTAATCTTTGTGTACCAACTGCCTTTACAATTGGATTATTTAAGAAAGCATTTTGCTTTTTTTCTGTTGTTTTAGCTGACATTTTTTAATCCTCCCAATTAATTTCTAAGTGTAGCTGCATGCATGATTCTTTCCTGTGAAGCTTCTTCAATACTTAGCTCACCAGTTTTTCTACCTTCACACATAACTATAATTCTATCACTCATTCTGAGCACTTCCGTTAATTCGGAAGAAATCATAATGATTGATTTTCCCTGTGCGGCAAGCTCATTCATCAGATGATAAATTTCACTTTTTGCTCCGACATCAATACCTCTTGTCGGTTCATCAAAGATTAGGATGTCACAGTCTTTAATCAGCCATTTTGCAATAACCACTTTTTGCTGATTTCCACCAGATAAGTTAATAACTGCCGTTTCTACATTTGGTGTTTTGGTTTTTAGCTTTTCTACATATTCTTGTGATACTTTCTTTTCCTTTTTCTTATCGATGAAAATACCTTTCATGAAGTTTTGAAGTGATGACATGGTTGAATTTTGTGCAACCGACTGCGCAAGTACAATTCCGTAACGTTTTCTATCCTCTGATAGATATCCGATACCAGCATTCACTGCATCTTGAGGACTATTGATTTCTATTTTCTTGCCATTGACATAAATGTCTCCGCTTTCTTTTTTATCTGCTCCAAATAAAGCTCTTGCAGTCTCTGTTCTACCTGCTCCCATAAGTCCAGAGAAACCTAATATTTCGCCTCTTCTAAGTTCAAAACTAATGTTTTGTACCATTTTTCCGGCATTTAAGTTTTCTACTTTAAGTACAACAGGTGCATTTTCTGGAACACTGCTTTTTTCCTTTGGATCTTCATAAATCGTACGACCTACCATCATATTGATGATATCATCCTTGGAACATTGTTCAGTAATCAAGGTTCCTACATATTCACCATCTCGCATTACTGTTACACGATCTGTAATTACTTTTATTTCATCCATTCTATGAGAGATATAAACAATTCCAAGTCCCTTTTTTCTTAAATCACGAATGATTTTAAATAACTCCGCAATTTCTGATTCGGTAAGTGCAGCGGTTGGTTCATCAAAAACAATAACCTTTACATCTCTAGAAATTGCCTTTGCAATTTCACACATCTGTTGTCTACCAACTGTTAAATCACCCATTACACTATCTGGATCTATGTCAATATTCAGCCTCTGAAATAGCTTGCTTGCTTCTTCATTCATTTTCTTATCATTGATTAGTTTTCCATTCATCATCTCTCGACCAATGAATATATTTTGTGCAACCGTTAAATGATTCATCATATTTAATTCCTGATGTACGATGGCAATACCAGCATCCTGTGCTTCTTTAGGATTTGTAAACTCTACTTCCTTACCCTCATAAACAATGGTACCACTGTCTTTTGAGTAGATGCCCGTTAGGACTTTCATAAGAGTAGATTTTCCAGCACCATTTTCGCCCATTAGCGCATGTACTTCACCTTTTTTCACTTCAAGACTTACACCTTTTAGTGCATGTACGCCAACAAAGGATTTGTCGATATTTTTCATCGTTAAAATTACGTCGCCCACTTTTTCACCTTCCCTTGTGTTGTTTGTTCAACTTGTTTAATATGCTTCTATTATATGTCTATTATTTGAACAGTTTAATAGAATATTTTCTTGAAAAAGGTAATTATTTTACTATTATAATAATTTTTCTCTTTATATTGTACTTTTTATGTGTCATTTTTTATAAAGGAAAATGATACCTTTTAATCGCTGGTAATAAGTCCCAATAAAAATGCAACTTCCCTAGTATATTATATACAGGCTTATCCTACAATATGATAACTTGCTAAAAAACGGTAAGATATTGCTATACAATATCCTACCGTTTTAGCGAAATGGAAACAAAAGCTTTTGATTTTCCTCTGTATAAATATCATCCTTTCGAACAATGTTACTTCCTGAATCAATATTTGTGGCAACCTCTTCTCCACGCAAAATTTTGATGGCTGTTTCCAGACCAATGTATCCCATGTTAAATGCCTTTTGTACCACAATTCCATCAAATACACCTGATTCTAGTAACTGAATCTCCTCTACGGAACTGTCAAATCCTATAAGCTTAATTGAATCCGTCAGTTTTAAATCACGAACCGCCCTTGCAGCACCAATGGCAGAATATTCATTGAGACCAGCTATGATATCCACGTCAGGATGAACTTGTAATAATTCTTTGGTTACCTGATAGGCCTTGTCATATTCAGAATCACTAAAAACTACGTCTACAATTCGTTTCTCATCCTCTCCAAGAGCGATTCTAAGCCCCACCTCTCTTGCAATGGCGGTAGAAGTACCTTGTACATGACTTACAACAGCGATTTTCGAATTTTCTTTGATTAGATGATTTACTAACTGTCCAACCTTCTTTCCAGCCTCAATATTATCCGTTGCAATCAAGGCATCTTCAATTGGTTCTGCCATCTGAGAGTCGATAAGAATTAATTTAATTCCAGCCTCTTTTATCTTCTTTGCTGCTGGTAATGTTTTTTCATTATCGGCTGGAGATAGTAAAATTGCATCTGGCTTTAGAGCAATTGCATTTGCAATCATATCATTTTGCTTTTCATAGTCACTTTCTGAGTCTGGTGCCAGGATAGTAAGCTCAACACCATATTCTTTTGCGGCAATTTCTGTCCCTTCAATCAGCGAAAACCAAAACGCATTGTTATCATCTAGCACTTTGGAAACATAAACTATTTTTACCGTCTTATTATCTTTTGCATTGCATCTGGTCAGTAAAAAAACAATTAGAATAAATGCAAGTAACCATATCATCCATGTAATTAATTTTTTAGTATTTCTCATAGTGGCTATCCTCCTCACTTGATACAGGAATTCTAACTTCCACCATAGTTCCAACATCAACCTGACTTCTAAAGCGTAAACCGTATCTACTTCCATAATAAAGCTTTAAGCGGTTATTTACATTATTGACTCCTACACCACCCGATTTTTTATTTTCTTTTTTGTCAAATATGTGATTGAGTGCTTCTTTGTCCATACCTTTTCCATTATCTTCAATGCAAATGACAATATCATTTTCTACTCTTTCTCCCATAATGCGGATGAAACCCTTTCCGTCCTCCTTATACTTAATCCCATGATAAATCGCATTTTCAACGAGAGGTTGAAGCACTAATTTAACAATGGATTCATTCAGAATATCTTCTTTTATGTCAATTTCAAATTCTAGTTTATTCTTATATCTCATTTTCTGAATCGTTAGATAGCTTTTTGTATAACCGATTTCACTGTATATACTTACAATTTCATCTTCATTACTAATGCTTTGACGAAGTAACTTTGCTAATGAAGAGGTCATTAAAACGACTTCTTGATTTTTACCACTTTCTGACATCCAGATAATGGAATCAAGCGTGTTATAAAGGAAATGAGGATTGATTTGAGATTGAAGCGCCTTTAACTCACTTTTTCTCTTTGCCCTCTGCTCTCTTACAATTTGTTCCATTAACTCCTTTATTTTTTGTGTCATGATATTAAAAGAATTGCTTAACATTCCAATTTCATTTTGTTCCAGTATTTCAATTTCTGCATGTTCAAAATGCCCTTCTTGAACAGCCTTCATGGAATTAGCCAATTCCTTTAGTGGCTTTGATATTTCACTGGATAATATGATTGCAATAATTCCAGATATGATAATAAGAAACAATGCAGTGATCAGATACGCTAACTGCGTTTCTTCTCTTCCTGTCATAAGTTCGCTCAAATAGGCTACTCCTACAACCGTCCAACCCGTTTTTTCGGACGTATAAACCGTGTATAGCTTACTATTTTCTCCTTCTACTGTTGTAAAATTCGTTTGCTTTCCGTTTAAAGCTTCCTCTACTTTTTCGCTCTTTAATCCGCTATAAAGAAGGGTCTGTCTTGGATGGTATACAATCCTTCCTTGGGAATCGATGATAAAAACATAGCCTTTACTTCCCATACTAATTCCTTCACAAAGATTATTAATCGCACTATAGTTTAAGTCAACAAAAAGAACTCCTTCAATAGTACCAGTATTGGGATTTTGAATCCCGCAGCTTAAAGTTACTACCCATTTATAATCATCTTTGATTGCATTTTGTACATGAGAAGAAGACAAGACCGCAATTCCATTGCTTTGTCTTGCCTTAACATACCATTCAGATTGCTTAATATCTGCATATGGATTGAGTTGGTCTTTTCCATCATTAATTACATTTCTTCCATTGTCACTTAGTACTGCAATATTATAGATATCATCTCTGGCATCTGATATGGTTTGAAATTGTGAAATGACTCTGGTTTTGATTTGATCTAATTCTTCTTTGGTAGCTGTCTCATCATACAGATAATCAATGACATCTTTATTCTTTGATATCAGTCTTGATATATTCTCCATATAGTCCATATAGGAATCAATATCACCATTCACTTGTTCGATCAACTGCATGGTATAGTATTTTGAATTCTCCATGATGTTTTCCTGAGTATAGCGAATGGATATAATAAGAAAAACTATAAGTGCAACCGCAATAATCATGGTGAAAAAAAAGATCATGGTGCTTCGAATGCTTTTAAATCGAAATAAAAGATTTCCCTGCTTTCTTGTCATTCATTATTTCCTCTTAATTTTTGCATATTCTGTTGGCGTATAACCTGTATGTTTTTTAAAAATAATACTAAAATAATGAGGATCGCCAAAACCAACCTCATTTGCTACTTCATAAGACTTTAACGAAGTATGTTCAATCAGGCTTTTTGCCTTTTCGATTCGTTTTTTTGTAAGTGCTTCAATGAAGGTTTCTCCTGTGTAGTTCTTAAAAATCGAACTAAAATAACTGGTACTCATGGCAAGGTGATGGCAGACAGAATTTAGGGAAACTTCGGAATTACTATAATTTTTATCAATATAATCAAGTGCCATTATCGCCTGTCTATTTCCATAACTATCTTTTTCACTGGTCATGCCTTGTGATACTTTTATACAAAAACCAATCAATTCATTTTCAATATCTTTTAAATGATTAAGCATATAGATTCGATTAATAAACGTGTATTCTCCCTCCATAAACTCCTCATTGCTAAGTCCTGCTTCCTCTAACATGTTTACGATTGACAAAACAATGTTTTGAATGTAGATAATAATACGATTTTTGGAAACATAATCTGTTTTTAATTTCAAAACAAAGCTTTGAATTACTTTTTCAATTTCCAATGTATCGCCTGCTTTGATACTAAGTAAAATTTTATCCACCCATACTGATATGTCCAGGCCAAACGAAGTTTTATTCTTACCTAACTCTCTTGCATCTAAAACTACATTTCCACCAAGTAAAAAACGATATTCCAAAACCGCTCTTGCAGATTCTAGTGAACGATTCAACCAGCTTATTGTAGCTACCGTCTTGCCAATTCCTATCGTTGCATCAATTTTTAGATATTGATTGAGAGCACTTCGAATCTGTGTACAAATATCAAATACCCTGCTTCGAAATCCCTCCTCTTTGTCAGACTGAAAAATTACAATTGTCTTATCTTCTCCATTTTGAAAGGTAACCCCACATTTTGCTTTACTAACAATTTCTTCTGTAATATTATAAATAGAAAACAATACAAGATCTTCTTTGATATTATGATGCCTTTTTAGATATTCTTCCAAATCATCGCCCTGTATCATTGCCGTTGCAAAATATCTTCCAGATAGATCTACTCCATAATCTTCTGATTTCTTCTTTATGTCTTCAGGTAATAAATTTCCTTGCATTAAACTATTTAAAAAGCGTCCTTTTAATACAGGAAGATTGCTCATATAGGCTTCTCGTATTTTTTTTAAATTTTTATTCTTAAGTGATTCCTTATCAAAATCCGTCTTAATTTTATCAAGTAGCTCTGTTAATTCAAAAGCCGTAATGGGTTTTAAAACATACTCTAACACTTTATACTTCACTGCCGTCTTGGCATATTCAAATTCGTCATAGCCGCTTATTATAATTACCTTTGTCAAAGGATATGTTTCATATACATATTTGGTAAGCTCCATACCGTCTACATACGGCATGCAAATATCAGTAATCAGTAAATCGGGAACCTCTTGATTGATTCGATCAATTGCCTCTTTTCCATTTTCACACGCTCCCAAAAACTCAAAACCATGCTCCTCCCACTTGATATTTTCACTTATTGCTTCGCGGATTAATGCTTCATCATCTACTAGTAGAACTTTATACATATTTTATCCCCCTTGCTTTTATCAGTAAAAGGTTATGGTAAAGCCTTATGGCTTCAGTAATCAGTATACCACAAAAGTGTCTCAAAGGTTTTACCCTTTCAGACACTTTTTGCTATTCATATTACAGTTTGTATTCCACTTTACTGTAACAAATTCATTAAACCTAATTGTCTTAACGATATAATGGTCCATAAGCTTCACAAGCTCTGTAATCTGCACCTTCTTTATCCATTCCAAACGCATTCCAACTTGCTGGTCTAAAGATCTGCTCTTCTGGTACGTTGTGCATGCACACAGGAATACGAAGAATAGAACATAAGGTAATTAAGTCTGCTCCAATATGACCGTAGCTGATTGCACCGTGATTTGCACCCCAATTATTCATTACATCATAAGCAGTTGTAAATGCACCTTTTCCAGTTGTTCTTGGTGCAAACCAAGTACATGGCCAAGTATAATCGGTTCTCTTCCATAATTTATCCGATACTTCATCTGGTAAGTTAACTGTCCATCCTTCTGCAATTTGTAATACAGGTCCAAGTCCTTTTACAATGTTCAAACGAATCATAGTACAAGGCATTTCTGCTCTGGTTAAGAATCTGGAGGAATATCCGCCTCCTCTAAAATACCCTTGATCTGCTGCATTCCAAGTAGTCGCTTTTAAGCAAGCCTCTATGTCATTTTCTGTTACTTCCCAGAAAGGCTTAATTACGCCATTTCCATTTTCATCCTTTACTTCTCCACAAGCATCAAGGCAAGCTGCTCCTGAGTTAATAAGGTGAATAAATCCACCTGATTCTTTTGCAACACCTTCTAGCTCATAGCCAGTTGCTTTTTTCACTGCTTCTGGGCTCCAATAGGTTCTTACATCTGCAAAGATTTGCGCTGTATTGGTTAAAAGTTTACTAAATAGCATACCTACACCATTTAATGTATCATTTTCAGTTGCAAGAATGTATGGTTCTCTTGCTCCATTCCAGTCAAAGGAGGAGTTAAGAAGTGCTTCTGGGAAATCACAGTTTGGATAAAAATCAGTCCACTGTCTTTGTCCTTGGAATCCTGCCGCAATGGCATTGTGTCCAACGCTTTCTTCTTCACAGCCTTTTGGAAGGTTTTTGTTTCCATTCATCAAGTCTTTGATGATGCACATCATCTTAACAACAAATTCCCAGTCTTTTTCCTTTTCTTCTGGTGACTTTTGTGCTTCTTCTGGATTCTTATCAAAGCCTTCTTTACATTTTTCTTTTGTCCATGCAAGTGCTTTTTTGTATTCTTCTTCATCATAGATGTTTTCTGTCATTCGGCGAATGATTTCCACTTCATCTACTGATTCTACTCTCATTCCAAGGTATTCTTCAAAGAACTCTACATTAATAATTGAGCCTGCGATACCCATACAAATTGAGCCGATTTGTAAGTAGGATTTCCCTCTCATAGTTGCTGCTGCCACTGCTGCACGTCCAAAACGAAGTAATTTTTCCTTTACATCGCAAGGAATGTCTGTATCATCTGCATTTTGTACATCATGTCCATAGATACCAAATGCAGGAAGTCCTTTTTGTGCGTGACCTGCAAGTACTGCTGCCAAGTACACTGCTCCTGGTCTTTCGGTTCCATTAAAGCCCCATACACCTTTTATGGTGTTTTTATCCATATCCATTGTTTCAGAACCATAGCACCAACAAGGGGTAACGGTAAGTGTAATATCAACACCTGCTTTTCTAAATTGATCCGCACATGCTGCTGCCTCTGCTACTCGTCCAATTGTTGTATCTGCAATGACAACTTTTACTGGTTCACCATTTGAATATCTTAGGTTCTCTGTAAATAATTTTGCTGCTGCCTTTGCCATTCCCATAGTTTGCTCTTCTAAAGATTCTCTAACCTTTAAAGGTCCTCTTCTTCCGTCAATTGTTGGTCTGATACCAATAACAGGATAATCACCAATTAATCTGCTTTCTGCCATTTTCCATTCCTCCATTTTTCACCTTGTTATGATAATTCTTAGCCATCATACATGCATACTACTTACAGTTAACATTTTTAAACGAAACTGAAATATCCACATTTACCACAAATAAAATTTCATCTTTATCTTCTATGGTTGATTTAACTAAGAATTTATTTTATTAGCTTCTTATTCTATGCTAATTATACAATAGCTAGCCTTTTAATGCTCGCAAAAATCTGTTGATATATGGACATTTTTTGTCATTGTTGTTATACTATATCCATGACAGATATGTTTTATTCTAAATCGATACTCTAGTTTAAAATAGCAAATAAGAATGGGAGGACTAAATGAAGGCATTTCATGAAGTAAGAAGCTATGATTCTGATTTTATGGTATGGCATTCTTCTTATAAAAATATTAGTTTTCTAGCGCACTGGCATAAAGAGATTGAATTCATTTATATACGTGGCGGAAGTGCGAGAATCAGTATTAATGATGATATTTTTTTAGCAAATAAAGGAGATTTGGTCATATGTGATAGTGGGCATATCCATTATAGTGATTCATTTGATATGGACAATTCCTTAGATTTTATTATTTTTGACCCAAATATTGTAAGTCCTCTTTACAATAAGAGTAACTTTAAGCACCCTTTGATTACTGCCGAAATGTTATGCGAATTGCAATTAGATAAAAAACTCATACATTTAATTAATGTGCTAAAGATAGAAACCAAGCAAAAAGAGCCTTACTATCGCGAAATTATAACTGCTACCTTAAAAGAATTTTGGTATCAACTACTTCGCAAACTTCCAAAGGCTCATCTCCCGATTGGTGAAACCAACAAAAGAGATACTATGCTCTATGATTTACAGCAGCTTCTTTCTTATATTGATACCAATTATTACGAGAATCTATCACTTTCCTTTGCTGCTAATAAAATGGGTTTTTCAGAGAGTCACTTCTCTAAAATATTTAAGAAGTTAACAGGTATTAATTATGTAAATTATGTCAATCTCATTCGCATTGAACATGCTGCAAATCAATTGAAGAACACTCCCGATAAAGTAACAGACATTGCTATTAATTGTGGCTTTAATAATATTAGAAATTTTAATCGCGTGTTTAAGTCCATTACAGGTCTTACCCCTACTGCATTTGCTCTTGGTACACATTCCGATATCTATTCCTTATCCTACTATAATAGGAAGAGTTTGGACAAAGAATTTGTAGAGCAAGATTCCATTACAGTAATAAACAATGAACCACTTTAGCTTATTATTTTATTTAATATTCTTATTTTATATTGACATATTTTACAAGCCATACTATAGTTTTTGTAAAGCAAATAAGGAGAACATTTATGTATACGGAAAATAATAGTGCAATCATCAACAATTTAGGCGGAGGAGTCAAACGAAAAGTATTATCTTATAGCGAAAATATGATGTCTGTTGAACTTCATTTTGAAAAGGGGGCAATTGGCGCTTTGCACTCACATCCTCATGAGCAGATTGGATATATTATATCTGGTTCTTTACTCTATAAAGAAGATGGACAGGATGATAAAGTATTAAAGGCTGGTGATACATACTATGTAGCACCAAATGTTGAACATGGTGTTGTCGCATTAGAAGAAACAATGCTTCTTGATGTTTTTACTCCTATGAGAAAAGATTTCATTTAAGAAATAATTACACAAAACGCCCTAAGCATCCGTTGGCTTGGGCGTTTTTACATGTGAAGTATATTTCTTTTTAAGCTTCTTTTATTGATCTTATAATTTTAATACAACCTCTCGATTGGTACGCTGATATTGATAATATCTTACACCTGCCGCATCAAACATTCTCTTTGAAGCCATTACAGAAGGTGTATCTTTGTATTTATCTTCATCATAAACTACCGTCTTTATTCCAGATTGTATGATTGCCTTTGCACATTCATTGCATGGGAACAAAGAAACATAGAGTTTTGCACCTTCTAAGCTTCCACCACGATAGTTTAATATAGCATTCAACTCACTGTGTGTCGTGTATAAGTATTTATTTTCTAGCGGATCGCCTTCTCGTTCCCATGGGAATTCGTCATCCGAGCACCCTTTGGGAAAACCATTGTACCCCATTGACAAAATTTTATTATCTTCACTCACGATACAAGCACCTACTTGTGTGTTTGGGTCTTTCGACCTCATACCAGATAGTTTGGCAACTCCCATAAAGTATTCATCCCAAGTAATATAATCATTTCTTTTGCTACTCATAAATATCCCTCCTTATATAGTGTGATTATAAAGTAAATTTAATTGTTTTTAAACCCTTTATTTACAAAAATCGCCAGTGCGTAACACACTAGCGATTCTTTTTTATTTTGTTCCAAAGATTCTATCTCCAGCATCTCCAAGTCCTGGTACAATATATCCATGGTCATTTAAACGCTCGTCCAAACCTCCGATATAGATATCTACATCTGGATGCTCTTTTTGCATTCTCTTTACACCTTCAGGTGCAGCAATGATACACATAAAACGTATATTTTGAACACCTTTATCTTTTAACAATTGAATTGCAGCAACACTTGAACCACCTGTCGCTAACATAGGATCTACTACAAACACTTCTCTTTCAGCAGAGTCTGCTGGAAGTTTGCAATAATATTCAACTGGCTCTAATGTTTCTGGATCACGATATAATCCAATATGGCCAACTTTTGCTGCTGGTATCATGGATAACATACCATCAACCATACCTAATCCAGCTCTAAGAATTGGTACAACTGCAAGCTTCTTTCCTTGTAATTCTTTAACAGTGGTTGTACAAATTGGTGTTTCAATCTCAACATCTTGAAGCTTTAAATCTCTTGTAGCTTCGTAGCACATTAACATTGCAATTTCACTTATCATTTGTCTAAAATCTTTTGAACCAGTATCCGTTCTTCTAATAATTCCTATTTTGTGTTGAATTAATGGATGATCCATTACTGTTACGTTTGACATATTTTCCTCCTAAATTTAGTCTTCAATTTGACTAATTCTTTGTTTGTGTCTATCTTCATCTGAAAACTTTGTATTTAAAAATGTATCAATAATCTTAACGGCAAGTCCTGGGCCTACCACCCTTGCTCCTATAGCAACTATGTTTGCATCGTTATGAAGTCTTGTAGCTTCTGCACTAAAACAGTCAGAACAAAGTGCCGCTCTGATACCCTTTATCTTATTCGCAGCAATTGAAATTCCAATCCCAGTTCCACATATAATAATTCCCTTATCACATTCCCCACTGGCAACCGCATTTGCCACTGCCTTCCCATATACTGGATAATCACAAGCTTCTTCACCAAAACAACCGTAATCCTTATATTCCAGCTTGTTTGCTTCCAAATAGGAAATTACTTCTTGCTTTAAAGTAAATCCACCATGATCACAACCTAGTGCTATCATATTGTTCCTCCTTAAATGTTATACAAATATCTATGTTGAAAAGCGGACAAGCCGCATCAACCTCTACTATATTAAATATGAATCACCTTGTGCCCTGCTGCCTTTAGTAATCGATTCATGATAGCCATCCCCATCTTTTCACTTTGAAAACTTTCCGAATAGATAACATCAACATTTTTCTCGTCAAATTCTCGAAGCACGCGATATAAATTATGGCTTATCGTCTGCTCATCACTTCTTTTCCCGATGCTAATAACTTGTCCCACATCATACCTGTTAATAGTCTCATCGGTTGCAATAATTCCAACCTTATATTGCTTGTCTGACATTTCTTTCGCCAAACAATTTATTTTTACAATTACTTGTTCTTCTTCACCTTCTATAATGGTCAAATCACCTTTGGGTGCATAATGCTTATATTTCATTCCAGGTGCTTTTGGACGATCATTTAATTCTTTATCCCCTAAAATAGTCGGATCTATTGATACTTCACCAATTACAGCTTCCATCATAGCTTTTGTTACAAATCCAGGTCGTAATATCATTGGTGGATTTGTGGTAACATCTATAATAGTCGATTCGATTCCAATGGAAACCGCACCCCCATCTAAAATCATATCGATTTTCCCTGCCAAATCCATAGCAACATGCGACGCCTTAGTCGGACTTGGCCGACCTGATGTATTGGCACTGGGCGCAGCTATATATCCACCTGCTTCTTTTATCAGGTTAAGTGCTAACGCATGCTTTGGCATCCTTACCGCTACAGTATTTAAGCCCCCAGTCGTTCCTAGAGGCACAATTTCTTTTTTTTCAAATATCATAGTCAATGGTCCAGGCCAAAAAATCTCTGCAAGTTTTTTCGCATTATCAGGAACTACCTTTACTATTTTGTCCAATGCTTCAAGCTCAGCTATATGAACAATAAGAGGATTATCCGAAGGTCTTCCCTTGGCTTCATAAATTTTCGAGGATGCAAATTCATCTAGTGCATTTGCGCCTAATCCATATACTGTCTCAGTTGGGAATGCAACCAATCCTCCCTGTCTTAGTATTTGGGCAGCCTCTTGTATGGCCTTTTTATCCATTTGGTTCATTTGAATCTTTTTTTGTTTTGTATTCATCGTTTTTCTCTCACTATTTATAATCCATTTATATATTGTAATATACCAAGATGAATTGCCCAAGCTAATTTTTGCTGGTAATTTTCATCGACTAGTTTTGAAGCTTCTTCGTAGTTTGATAAAAACCCACACTCCACGATTACTGCCGTTGCATCTGTTTTTTTAAGTAAATAGTAACTTGCATTGTTTTTTGCAGACCTTTTGTTATTTGGTTGTACATGCGTTTGTAGCTGTGTTTGTATTATTTCAGCTAATTTTTTTGCGTTATCGGAATGTTGAAAGTAAAAAACTTGTGCACCATTTACATATTCTTCATGATAGCTATTTTGATGAATACTAATCGTTACGACTGAATTTGCCTTACCAATAATTTCACATCGTCTTTTCATATCCTGTACTTTTTTATTTTTAGCATTTTCATCATAGAGGCCCTTATCTGTTTCCCTAGTCATAATGACCTCAATATCTTCTGCTTCCAACATTTTTTTAAGTAGGATTGCAATGCTTAGATTAATATCCTTTTCCAATGCATTGTTGATTCCTACCTTTCCGGGGTCATTTCCACCATGTCCGGCATCAATTACTACAACTGGTTTTTGTTTAGCGCTTTTCATGTTTGTGACTGCAACACTTCCTTGCTGGCCAATCACCAGCGCACTCATCAGAAGTATCACAGTCATTAAAATTTCTATCGTTTTTCTCTTCATGCTACATTCCTGCACACACATTCATTTATACATTTTATGTACATGAAGAAAATAAAATGTTATTATTCTGTCTTTGGGTTTTCTCTGCCTAATTCACATATTTGATAATGGTATCCCAAACACTCTTTTTTTCAAGACCAAGCTTCCAGCTTGCTACTCCAGCAATCTCAAACTGGTCTACCAACTTCATCTTTTCTTCGATGGAAGCTTCCTCCTCTAGCCAAATCTCATATGTGATTCCATCTTTCTCATACTGTGCATAGTACTGACCCGTTGTCTCATCCCAAGTTGGTTCTAGGCCATTTGCACTGATGAGCTTGTCTTGATTTGCCATACTATATATCTCACTTGATAATTTGTATGGAATAAATTCTGTACTCTCATTCTCACTTGCAATTTCATCTTCCGTTTTTGGAGTCTTAATCCATAGTCTGGTGTAAAATGGAACCGCATTAATAACCTTTTCCTTCGGAACTTCCTTAAGAGTGTTCTCAATTCCTGACTTCACAAAACCAATTGAGGCAACAGAACCTGCTTCTTCAGAGGTCGAAAAATGCTCATCATATCCCATAACAATCACGTAATCTGCAACAATTCCTTGTTCCTTTCTATTGTAAAGGGCTGAATACTCAGTTGGAACATAGTTATCAATCGATAATACAATTCCATTGTTTCTGCATTTTATGGATAACTCTCTGATAAACTGAACAAAGTGTTCTCCCTCTTCTGATTTTAATTCCTCAAAATCAATGTTAATTCCATCCAAATTATATTCAATTGCCGCGGCAATTAATTGATTGATTAACTTCTCACGTTTTGATGTATAGGATAGCACTTCATAAGTACTAACATTCGGATTGAAATTATCAATTAACGCCCACACTTCTATTCCTAATTGATGTGCATGCTGTACATAAGTAGCATCTGCTAGACTCGTAAAATTACCTTCATTATCTGACAAAGAAAACCAAGTCGGTGATATGGTATTAATTCCTTTTGTATCTGCTAAAAGAGTAAGAAGCTTACTATTTGCGGCTTTTTCTGTTACTTGATGCCAAGTAAGGTTAATGTCATAATCTTTCTTGATACTCGTATAAACAGGTTCCTCAAAACTTCTGCTTTCTGTTTCCTGGCTTATATTAATCAAGTTTTTATTCTTAATGTATCCAATAAAAGCATCTTCACTTCGAACTTTGCTCCACTCATCGCCTTGTTCTAAGACTGCTACTTTGCTTCCTTCTGTAACATTCGTTAAAATCGGACTTTTTATTCCACCTTTAACACGAACACTATCATCTTTTTTAAGTTGTGCATACGTTACATTGCCCCACTCATAAGTAATATGAACGCGATTTGGGTCGCTAAATCTCTCATACGCAATATTTGTATATTTTTGTATATAATCTAGCGCAATGTATGCATTATTTCCATCTACCTTAACAATTACATAATTCTCAGTATTTTTATTTTTACTTATATAATAATCCTTACTACCAACACTAGCTGTTATTACATCACTTGGTGTTGTGTAAAGTAGAACATTCTCATTAGGATCCCAATAGAATCTAGGATTTAAATATTTTCTTACCGTACTATATTCTAGATAAATCTCATCATTAAAGATTAAACCTTTTTCTTCCGCTTTCGTATCTTGTAAAATTAATGCTACTTCATCTTCACTGCTAAGTGCAAAGTATTCTGGCAAATCTGCTTTTTTATCCGATGGTGTATATTTTTCAATTATATTTCCTACTACATAAATGATAATTACAATGATCAACAATACTAGGGTAGCAAAAACTGATATGATCTTCTTTTTTAGCTCTGGAGATGTCCTTCTCCTCATGTAAACTATCCCTCCATATTCTAAATTCTATTTTTTTCTCGTTTATTATACCATGAACACACCATAACGTCATTACTATTTTCGACATTGTAAATTTTTTTTAATGTTTTCTGAATAAATTAGTCAAATTTTGCTTACCAGCCCAGCCATACAAGAGGCTGAACTGATAACACTTACCCACCCAAACACCCGTCATTCGATCTACGCATAGAGGGATATCCGTAATTAGTTTTTAATTTGAATGACTCTTCCCTTTATTTTCATTATGACTTACCAATTTAATACTTGCTTATTTTATCGAATCTTATTTCTCTTAGAATACCTTGCTCGTCACCAATGTAATCACTCATATAGTCATTACATTCACGCAAAGCATCAAAAATCTGAATTGGTGTACTTGCACGACCTTCTAAAACTAACGGTACTCCCTTTGTAACATATTGTTCTAATTCAATTAAAAAATATAGGTCTAACCCCTGATTATTCATAATTCCTCCATCTTCTAATTCATTTACAAGTATGCCATTTTCTATTCCTTTAGAGACTCGTGATATATTATTGAAATACTGCTTACCGTACTTATAAATGAATCAGATTGTTATAATAAATTTTCTAAAAATTCAAAATTACATCCATGAATTAAGAAGGGATCAGGTTCAAAAGGTTGTGCATATATATTGGTCTTATAGATATTCTTTATGTGACGTATCTCGTCTTTTGTTATAAATCTGGATACATATTTAATTTTTCCAAGATAGTCTCTGGAAATAAAGAATTCCATGTATGATATTAATTTGGTTCTGTTCCATGGATTCAAATTCCCAACAACAATCTTGATATTACATTTTAAAAACTCTTTGGTGCATTCTTCATTTATTTCTCCAAAATCGATAATAACATAATCCCTACAAAGGTTAAAAATCATTCCAAGCATTTCCTTTTCTACCTTATAATAATAGGTAACTTCTGATATCGAAAAAGTATCATATTCTTGTTCATGTTTATGCTTGGCTAAATAGTACTCCTTTAATTCTTTAAAAGCACCACTCTGATTCATTTCTATAATTGTAACATTTTTGTTTAATTTTGCGCGAATATAGTTTCCTAACATAATGGAGAGATGAGTTACTCCTGCACCTTTTTGTACTCCAGTGATACCAATCGTCTTAATGGCGGTATCTTCGTTTTCAATTCTCACCTTTTGAATAACATCCTCCTCTTTACATGAATAATGCCTTTTAGCATATGTTTAAATGCTTTCTCTGACGCACCGTTATTAACAAATGGGTCAGTAAAAAATGGTACGTGATATCCTCTCTTAATTCCAAGATATTGTGCTGCCTTATAAGCTTGTCCTTTTCCACACATATTAAATAGATACTGAGATTTGTTATCATTCATTGCTTCCATACATTCCTTGGAAAAAGAATACTCCCATTCCTTTGTACCTAACACAACCAATCGAATATCAGCGGTTCCATAATCACTGCTTCGCTCATGAAAGGTTCCACAATCTCTTACAATTACTTCAAAATCACTTTTGTTGATACTGATTGTCTCGTTATAGTTTGGAACTGCAATGAAATTTTTAAAGTAATAAATTCCGTCCTTATGATATAGATGTGCGTTTATATCTTTTATATTGGATACAATTTCGCTTTTGTTTTTTTCTTCATAAATGGCCTTTATTCCATTTTTATTTAAAAAAGATACCATCCCAATTGCTATGTGTGAAACTCCTATTCTGGACTGGCTACCCAAAATGGATATTATAAGAGTATTTTTTTTATTTTTGCATATTGATAAATCTTTTTTTATTTGAGCTACATTATCATATCTATTTTGGGGATTCTTTGCCATGCACTTTAAAATAATTTTTTTTAGATCTTGAGAAATAGAAAGAAATTCATTTTTTTTAGATTTTTTGCTATTTGATTGAGAAGGTTTTTTACCAATTAACATAAAATATAAAATACTACCAATTGCATAAATATCCGCCTTAGGATCAAGCTTTAAACTATAAAATTGTTCTGGTGCTGCAAAACTTGGTGTTCCAAAAGAGTAATCAACTTCCTCTTTTTCCATATAAATTGCTGCTCCAAAATCAATTATTTTAACGCAATCATTACATACTATAATATGATCAGGTTTTAAGTCTAAATATAATACTGGATAAGGCCTTATGTTATGTAGATACTCTATTATGTCACAAATTTGGATTATGATATGAATTGCTGATTCTCTTGAAATAGCTTTTTGATCAAGCATAATTGCTTTTAAAGACTCACCCTCAATATATTCTTCAATAATATATAAGTATTCCTCATCTTCTTCAAGATCATAAATAACTGGAATACCTGGGTGTGTAAGATTTTTCAGAAGTGTAGCTTCTGCTAAAAATTGTTGGTACATGGATTCTTTTTTGCTAACACATTTTATTACCCGCTTTGCCCCTAACTTAATATGCTCTGCCAGATATACTTTGCCGCTTAATCCACAACCAATCTGCCTTTCGATTCGATATCGATCATACAGGCTAAAACGATGTTTCGTCTCGTTTAATGCAAACAAATCATGATTATTTAATTTAAACCAACTCCTTTTCACTATCAATACACAGAAATTTTCCTCTTATAAATAAATATTATATATAAATTTTAATTAATTTGCAATATTTATTTTAATTTTTAGTTTACTATATAAAAAAACCATAAAATCCAACAATTACCTAGTATTTTTTCATTTTTATTTTTGAATAAATGATTGACTTATGTAACGTTTTTGTATATACTGTGATATACTTATAATAGGATAATAATATAAAATTACTAGGTATAAATTAACTCATTTCTTTAAACCTTATGTAAAGGATGTGATATTATGAAAATCGAAAAAGTAAACGATAACCAAATACGCTGTACTTTGACGAAAGACGACTTAGCTGACAGGGAACTAAAAATTAGTGAATTAGCTTATGGAACTGAAAAAGCCAAATCATTATTTCGAGACATGATGCAACAAGCATCCTACGAATTTGGATTTGAAGCTGAAGATATTCCTTTAATGATTGAAGCGATTCCATTATCACCTGATTGTATTATCCTCGTCATTACAAAAGTGGAAGATCCAGAAGAATTAGATACTCGATTTTCTAGGTTTGCACCTTCTTTGAGTGATAAAGAAGATATAGAAAGTACTACTGAAGTATCCCCTCTAACAGGTGCAGATGATGTCTTAGATTTATTTAAGAAAATTCATGATGAAAAATCGAAATCAACTGCAAGTAATAATGATAATTTTGTTCCGTTGTCTGAATCTTTGACTCAGGATAAGGAAGAAAAAGCTTCTTCCAAAAAGAATCTCTCGAAAGAGTCAATTAAACTTTCAGAATCTGTAGATTTAACAAAATTATATTCCTTTGATAATTTAGATACTGTAATTCGTTTGTCTTCTGTATTAGAAGGATATTACGATGGAAAGAATTCCTTATATAAAGAAACATCAACTGGTAAGTATTATTTGGTAATTAGCAAAACGACTCATACCCCAGAACAATTTAATAAGATTTGTAATATCTTATCTGAGTATGCATCTCAGATAAAATATACTCCTTCTATTGAAGCTCGCTTAAGAGAGCATGATGAAATTTTTATAACAGGAAATGCAGTACAGATCTTATCGCATATGTAATAAGTTGCATTAATAAAAGCCAAGAAAACCTTGGCTTTTTACATTCAATTTTTTGAATCAATTCCTTATTGAACAAAGATTCTCAATAAGGCATATAAAGCACTGTAGTATTTGCTAAAACTTATTTGAAGTGATAAAATACTTTTACTACGAATAACTCGTACAAAACAGATTATAATAATCTTAACTATGTATACTTAAGGAGGTATTATTATGGCAGAAATCACAAAAGACATGATTATTGCTGATATAATCGCAGTTGATAGTAACATTGTTCCAATTTTAATGCAGTCAGGAATGCACTGTGTTGGATGTCCTTCTTCACAAGGTGAAACTCTTGAAGAAGCATCTATGGTTCATGGAATTGATGCTGATGAGCTAGCGGCTAAAATTAATGAATATTTGGCATTAGCTAAATAAATAATTACTACATTTACAATTTTTAAAAACCTATAAATATATACTTTTATTTATAGGTTTTTAATTACTCGATTTTTGTATACTGTATTCAAAAAAATACATTCCGAAGCCTTGACGTGTATACAGTATTCCATTATAATTAAGTTAGTTAAACTGTTAACATACTTTTAAGTCATTTAAGAGTAATCACATTCAATTATAAATATCAATTAGGAGGAAATTCAAATGAGATCAGAATGGAACGATTTCGTGGGTGGTATTTGGGAAAAAGAAATTAATGTAAGAGACTTCATTCAGAAAAACTTTACTTTATATGAAGGAGACGATTCTTTCCTTGCTGGACCTACAAAAAACACAACTGAACTTTGGGCTCAAGTAATGGACTTAACAAAACAAGAACGTGAAGCAGGCGGTGTTCTTGATATGGACACTAAAATTGTTTCTACCATCACTTCACATGGTGCTGGATATTTAAATAAAGACAAGGAAACGATTGTTGGTTTCCAAACCGATAAACCATTTAAGAGATCTATGCAAGTTTACGGTGGTATTCGTATGGCAGAAAAAGCTTGCGAAGATAATGGTTACAAAGTAGATCCTGAAATTTCAGAATTTTTTACAACTCATAGAAAAACACATAATGCAGGTGTTTTTGATGCTTACACAGCAGAAATGAGAGCTTGTAGATCTAACCATGTTATTACTGGACTACCAGATGCTTATGGACGTGGACGTATCATTGGTGACTACCGTCGTGTTGCATTATATGGTATAGACCGTCTAATTGAAGATAAAAAGAATCAAAAGGATACTACTCCTTCTATTATGTCAGAGGATGTAATCCGTTTACGTGAAGAATTATCGGAACAAATTAAAGCATTACAAGAGTTAAAGAAATTAGGTGCAACCTACGGATATGATATCTCAAAACCTGCTACCAATGTACAGGAAGCAATTCAATGGTTATATTTTGGATATTTAGCAGCTGTAAAAGAACAAAACGGTGCAGCTATGTCTCTTGGACGTACTTCAACCTTTATTGATATCTATGCTGAAAGAGATTTAAAAGAAGGAAGATTTACAGAAGAACAAATTCAGGAATTTATCGATCATTTCGTTATGAAATTACGTTTAGTAAAATTTGCTCGTACTCCTGAATACAATGCAATTTTTGCAGGAGATCCTACTTGGGTTACAGAATCAATCGGTGGTGTTGGTATAGATGGACGTCCATTGGTTACAAAATCATCTTTTAGATACCTTCATACACTAAGCAACTTAGGAACATCTCCAGAACCAAACTTAACAGTACTTTGGTCAACTAAATTACCAGCGAACTTTAAGAAGTTCTGTGCTAAAACTTCAATTGCATCCTCTTCTGTTCAATATGAAAATGATGATTTGATGAGAGTAACACATGGTGATGATTATGCAATCGCTTGCTGTGTATCTTCTATGAGACTTGGTAAAGAAATGCAGTTCTTTGGTGCTCGTGCAAACCTTGCAAAATGTCTATTATATGCTATTAACGGCGGTGTAGATGAAATTAGCAAAAAGCAAGTAGGACCAAAATTCAGACCAATTACTTCTGAGTATCTTGAATTTGATGATGTAATGGATAAATACAAAGATATGATGAAATGGTTAGCTGGTGTTTATGTAAATACATTAAATATCATCCACTATATGCATGATAAATACTGCTATGAAAAAATTCAGATGGCATTACACGATAGAGAAGTAACTCGTTGGTTTGCTACAGGTATTGCTGGACTTTCTGTTGTAGCAGATTCATTATCAGCAATTAAATATGCAAAAGTTAAAACCATTCGTGATGAAAACGGTATCGTTGTAGATTACGAAGTGGAAGGTGATTTTCCAAAATACGGTAATGATGATGAACGTGTTGATGAGTTAGCAAGTAATTTGGTTCATACCTTCATGGAATATGTAAGAGAAAATAAAACTTACCGTAATGGTATTCCAACAACATCAATTTTAACAATTACTTCAAACGTAACTTATGGTAAAAATACAGGTTCTACACCAGATGGAAGAAAACAAGGTGAACCATTTGCTCCAGGTGCTAACCCAATGCACGGACGTGATAGTAAAGGTGCTGTAGCTTCACTTGCATCTGTTTCAAAACTTCCATTTAGAGATGCACAGGATGGTATTTCAAATACATTCACAATCATTCCTGGTGCACTTGGTAAAGAAGATCAGATTTTTGCTGGTGATATTGATCTTGATTTAAGCAAATAAGCTTATATAAAAAGGACTGATTTTATGGATAATAAAACTATGATAGATGACATTGTTGCTTTACTAGACAACTCCGTATCCAAAGGAGTTGGTCATCTAAATATCAGTACAATTGAATCTGAAAACGAAACAAAAACTGTAGAACAATTAGGCTGTCTAGACTGCGCAAAAGGCGATTTAGCTTGCAGTATCCCAACCCTTCACGAAGGGCTTGATGAAGAAAAAGACGCCGACTAACTAGTCCCAAACAAAATGATTTTATAGGAGGAATTTAAAATGTCAAATATTAGCGATGCTCAAGTTGATAATCTAGTTTCTTTATTAGATGGATATTCAGTAAGTGGTGGCCATCATTTAAATGTAAATGTATTAAACAGAGAAACATTATTAGATGCACAGGCTCATCCAGAAAATTATCCACAGTTAACCATTCGTATTTCTGGATACGCTGTTAACTTCATTAAATTAACAAAGGAACAGCAAAACGATATTATTTCACGTACTTTCCACAACGCAATGTAATTTTCCTTTGCTTTATATTTGAAACAACACAGAACAGGAAAAGACTCTTCTTTTCCTGTTTTTATATCTTAGATTTGTTTGAAAGGAGGTTATTTTATGAACGGTTATATTCACTCAATTGAAAGTTTTGGTAGCGTAGATGGACCTGGTATTCGTTTTGTTGTCTTTACGCAAGGATGTCCAATGCGTTGCTTGTATTGTCATAATCCAGATACATGGGCTTTAAATCTTGGTAAGCAGATGAGTGTAGATGAGATATTAAAAGCTTATGAAAAGAATATTCCATTTTATAAAAATGGGGGCTTAACGGTTTCTGGTGGAGAACCACTGGTACAAATAGATTTCTTAATTGAACTTTTTGAAGCTGCAAAAGCAAAAAATATTCATACTTGTCTTGATACTTCAGGTATTATTTACAACGAAAAAAACGCCGAGCTTATGGCTAAATTTGATCGTTTGATGAAGGTGACGGATTTGGTAATGCTTGATATTAAGCATATTGATCCTCAAGAACATGTAAAGCTTACCAAACAATCCAATACACAGATATTAAAATTTACTCGATATCTGGATAGTCAGGACGTTGATATCTGGATTCGTCATGTAGTGGTACCTACTATTACCGATAACGAAAAATATTTATTTGACTTAGGTTATTTCATTGGAGATTTAAAAAACCTAAAGGCATTAGACGTTTTACCATATCATACTATGGGACGTGAAAAATACAAAGAGCTAGGTATGGAATATCCATTAGAAAACTTAAATGATTTGGATAAAGAGGATGCCATTGAAGCAAAAAAACATATCATTGAAGGCATAAAAAAACGCCGTAGTGAACTTGAAGCATAAAAATGTTGTTATTTATTTGCATAAGTTCACATAATTGTACTTTGTTTTATGCTTGTCATCTAAGTAGATTTGTATTAAAATGTATATTATCAGAAGCAAGTACTTTTGATAATTTATATCAGTTTAAGTGCATAACTAAATACAATTGATTTAGTTATAATACGAAAATTTAAGGAGGATAATAGTATGGCATTTGTTATTAATGACGGTTGTGTAAGCTGTGGAGCTTGTGAAGGAGAATGTCCAGTAGGCGCAATTAGCGAAGGTGATGGAAAATACGTAATCGACGCTGATTCTTGTATCGACTGTGGTGCATGTGCAGCAACATGTCCAACTGGTTCCATTTCTCAATAATCCAGTTTTACACTCAAAATAAAACAAGTAGAAGGAAGACAAATCCATTCTACTTGTTTTATTTTATAATAGACGAAATTTTTTCTTTTTTTTCCCTCCTTCTGCTGTGGCCGCAATCTCTTTTCTATGTTTTTGATGGGTTCGAACTAACTCATCTAATTTCTTATATCTCTCCTCTTCTCGTTCATCCTGAACTTTCATGAGGTAATCCATCTCTTTTAACACACTTTCTGATACTCTTCCCCCAACTTCTTTTCCTAATTCATAATTATTTTCCATCAAGGCCTCACTTACAATACTTTTAATTATATTTTGAAATTGCTGCATTTTATCGTTGCTAAGGTTAGTGGATGGCATTTTAGTGGATATTTCCATTGTTTTATTTTCTGAGTCTTTTACCATATGATTATTTTCAACCACTGGATAAGTTAACTCTGTTTCAAGTGGAAGCATTTCACTTAGCTTGTCCACATTGCAGTCTTTTAATTTTGGTACTAATGCCTTTACTGCTTTTAATTGGAATCCTCTTTCTTTTAAGATTTTTACATTTCGAAATAGGTTAATATCACCCTCTGTATAATATCTATGCCCCATTTCATTTCTTAAAATAGAAAGCTCCAGTTCCTCCTCCCAGTATCTAAGCACGTGTGTTTCGACATCAACTAACTTTGCAGCATCGGATATCATATACCTTTTGTCCATAATTTTTCCTCCTCTTGTTTAACTACTTATTTCGTTACGCTTTGCCATCAGCTCAATAAAAGCATTTACAGTTGTGTTTTTAACTAAACTTATACTTCTTTACTACGTCGCCCGGTTTAAACATAAACTCTCTATATCTATATATATTATAGTTCGCCTTAGAATATTCCTATTATGTTAAAATTAATTTTAATTTCTTAGAAATAACTTCACTTAAATTAAAAAAAGTCTGGCATAAGCCAGACTTCACACTATAGACAACCACTTTATGAAAGCGGAGAGTTTGGGAACGAAGCGTTCTCAATTTAAATCACGCAAGTGAAATTCACTTTCACTGTAGTGTAAAATGCTGATTAATAGGGGCAAAGCCCTTGTACGAGTTAATCAGCATTTTTACAACCTATAACTAAAATTTATGGCGTTAGCCATGAATTTTAAAGGCTGCCAACAAAGTCGGCAGCCTCAAGTCTGGCATAAGCCAGACTTATTTATTTTCCATATTTGCAAATTTTGTGTAATTTGGAAGCCAAACTAGATTAACAGTACCAATTGGACCATTTCTTTGCTTTGCTATAATGACCTCAGCTATATTCTTATTCTCTGAATCTTTATTATAATAATCATCTCGATATAAGAACATAACAACGTCTGCATCCTGCTCAATTGCTCCTGATTCACGAAGATCGGACAGCATAGGTCTGTGATCTGGTCTTTGCTCCACCGCACGGCTTAACTGAGACAATGCTACAACTGGGACATGCAATTCTCTCGCGAGACCTTTTAATGATCTTGAAATATCAGAGATTTCCTGTTGTCTTGATTCGCCTTTTCCACTACCAGTCATCAGCTGTAAGTAGTCAATGATTATAATTCCAAGGTTCTTCTCCAACTTATATTTTCTACATTTAGAACGTAACTCCGATATGGAAATACCTGGTGTATCATCAATAATTAAATTGGACCTTCCAATTACCCCTGCGCCTTCTATTAGTTTTTCCCAATCAGAATCAGCTAGATTACCGGTTCGAATCAACTGGGAATCCACTCTTGATTCTAATGCAAACAAACGGTTAACAAGCTGTTCCTTTGACATTTCCAGACTAAAAATAGCGGTAGTTACATTATGCCGAAATGCCATGTTCTGCGTAAGGTTTAATACAAAGGCTGTTTTACCCATAGAAGGTCTAGCCGCAATTAAAACGAGGTCAGATGGCTGAAGACCCGAGGTTTTGTAATCCAAATCTATGAATCCAGTTGGAATTCCTGTAACGGTTCCTTTTGTTTTTGAAGTTGCCTCAATTTTTTCTAATGCATTGATTACAACTTGCTTAATCGGAACGTAATCGCCTGAATTTCTCTTTTGTATCAAATCAAAAATCTTTTTCTCTGTTCCTTCTAAGATATCCTCTAGCTTGTCTTTTCCCAAATAACAGGTATTTGCTATTTCCTCATTTACCTTAATAAGTTTTCTTAGCATAGACTTTTCGGCAACAATATTGGCATAATATTTTACATTGGCTGAAGTTGGAACTGCCATAACCAAATCTCGAACAAATTCAAGACTACTTATCTCTGGCGGTACATCCTTTTCTTTTAGACGGTTTTGCAAGGTAACTAAGTCAACTGGCTTATCCTCTGTAAACAGCTCTACAATAGCTTCGAACAGCACCCCGTATTGATGTTGATAAAAGTCTTCACTTGTAATGATTTCAGAAGCAACTAAGATGGCTTCTCGATCCATAATCATAGAGCCAACTACGGATTGTTCCGCCTCTATACTATGTGGCAAAACTCTTTTAATAAGTGCTTCTTCCACTATTGATACCTCCTACGCTTCCTTTACATTTACCTTAAGCTCTGCTACCACCTTAGGATGAAGCTTAACTGGTACAATGGTAGTTCCTAATGTTTTAATTGGTTCTGAAAGCTGTAATTTTTTCTTATCCAATTCTAGTCCTAATTGATCGAGTGCTGCTTTTGCAATTTCTTTTGAAGAAACTGAACCAAAGGTCTTACCGCCTTCTCCACTCTTGATACTTAAAACAACTGGTTTTTCAGCAACTTTAACGGCTAGAGCCTTTGCTTCTTCGTATATTTCTTGTGCGATTTTTTCCTCTTTTGCTTTTTGCAATTTTAAATCATTTAAATTTTTATTGTTTGCTTCTAATCCAAGTTTCTTTGGTAAAATAAAATTTCTTGCATATCCATCATTAATATTAACAATTTCACCTTTTTTTCCTAAGGATTTTACATCTTCTAATAAAATCACCTTCATCTTAATACTCCTTTCACAACTTAACCTAAGATAATTCTCCTTCATCAAACATATGATCAAGTGTTTCTATAATTATACTCTTAGCTTCCTCTAGATTACACTCCAACTGAGCACCAGCGATATTTAAGTGGCCACCACCACCTAATTTCTCCATAATAACCTGAACATTGACTTCATCAATGGAACGGGCACTTACATATACCATTCCATTATATTCTGTTAATACTATCGATGCCTTTACACCAATAATATTAAGCAATTCATTGGCCGCTTGCGCGCCCACTACCGTTGGACTTTCTAGCCCTTCTGTTGGGCAAACGGATATAGCGAACTCGCGATATACTTGTGCGTTTCGTACTGCTTCTGCTCTTGCTTTATACGTAACCATATCATCACGAAACATCTTTCTAACTCTTGATACATCGGCCCCACATCGTCTTAAAAATGCAGCGGCTTCAAAAGTTCTTACTCCTGTTTTTGACATAAAGTTATTCGTATCTATCATTATTCCAGCATATAAGCAATCTGCTTCAATGCCTCTAATTTTAATTCCATCATCAAAATACTGAAGAATCTCTGCAACCATTTCACAAGATGAGGATGCATAGGATTCCACATAGGATAATACAGCATTATCAATACTTTCTGCACCTTGTCTATGATGATCAAGGACTACGATTGTTTTCGCTCTCTTTAACAAATCTTCGCATTCCGTATAACTAGGTTTATTTACATCTACTACCGTTACTACGGTATTGTTATCAAAAATCTCTAATGCCTCATTGCTTGTTAAGAACATATCCTCGTCATAGTCTGGATTATTCACAAAGCATTCCAATAAAGGCCGTACTGAGGTGGTAATATCATTTATTACAATGTACGCCTTTTTTCCAAGCGTTTTGGCCGCACGATAAATACCAATCGAAGCACCAAAGGAGTCAACATCTCCTATTTTATGTCCCATAACAATGATTTTATCATTTGCCTCCATAAGTTCTCGAAGGGCATGGGCTTTTACGCGCGCCTTTACTCTGGTGCTTTTTTCAACTTGCTTCGTTTTTCCACCATAGTAATAAATCTTATCACTGTTTTTTACAACTGCCTGATCTCCTCCACGTCCTAGTGCTAAGTCGATAGCCGTTCTTGCGTACGCATAATTTTGAGCATAGGTTGTACCATTCACACCAAACCCTATACTTAATGTAACTGCCATTTCATTTCCAATGTTAACTGTTTTTACATCATCTAAAATAGAAAATTTGTTGTTTTGAAGGGAATCTAAACATTTTTGCTTCATCACAACAAAGTATTTATCCTTTTCAAGCTTTTTAACAATTCCATCCATTCCTGAAATGTATTTATTAATCTTTCTATCAATTAAAGCAATCAATAAGGAACGTCTAACTTCTTCTACGCTTTCCAAAGCTTCTTCGTAATTATCTAAATAAATGAGTCCTGTTACTAATTTTTGTTCTTTGTTTTCTTTTATATATTTATTTAACTCTGTTCGATCAAATAGATAAAGTGCTATAATATAGCTTCTCTCCGCTGCCACATTGACAATAGAAGTACTCTCTAATACATTGTCCATCGCAACTTTTTTCATCTGTGCTTCATAATCTTTGCCATCGAATTCAAAAAGTATCTGGCATTCATCCAATTCTCCTGGTAATATCTCTTTTGTAATACTTGGAAACAAACTTGTAATTGATTTCTTATAATATCTATCTTTTTTCACAACTTTGGAAAATTCTTTATTCATCCATAAAAGCTTTCCTGAATCATCCATTACAGCATAGGGTACCTTCATCTCCAGCAAAAGCTTTTTTTGAATTTGTCCATACTGGGTTGCAAATGAAATTAAGTCATTCATAAGAGTTCCCTTAGTTCTTAAATACAAAACCAATATAAAGACAATATAAATTATAGTAAATGTAGCCATTGCTCCGCCTGCTTTTCTATCAATTGCGAAAACAACACCATTCATTATAAAAATAAGTATTGTCAGTATTAACGGCCATTGCATATAAATCTTAATTGACCCTTTTAACTTAACTTTTCTCTTCATAATATCCTCCATTCGTGCATATTTCGCACACTGGTAGATATGAAAGTAGTTTCACTTCCACACACTCTCCGCCCACTCACTAAAATTCCAAACTTTCCATATATTTCATATAATTTACTACCATCATCGCAATTTTAAAAGTAAGAGCGTCATCAAACACTCTAATATCTAAACCGGTACTCTTTTGTAACTTTTCCAAACGATATACTAATGTATTTCTATGAACATAAAGTTGTCTTGAAGTCTCTGATACATTTAAATTATTCTCAAAAAATTTATTAATCGTAGTAACGGTTTCTTCATCAAAGGTGTCTGGCATCTGGTTTCCAAATACTTCTTTCATAAACATTTCACACAAAGGAATTGGAAGCTGATAAATTAAGCGGCCAATACCAAGAGTATTATACGCTACAATATTTTTTTCACTGTAGAATATTTTACCTACATCAAGAGCCATCTTGGCTTCTTTATAAGACTTAGATACTTCTTTGATTTCATCAATAATCGTACCATATGCTACTCTTACTTGTGTCATCGCCTCTGTATTAAGCATGTCTACAAGTATGTTAGCCGTTTGTTCTAGATGTTCATACCCTTCGTCTGGTTCAAGTTCCTTTACCAAGATGATGTTCTTTTCATCCACTGCTGTAATAAAATCTTTTGACTTAGCTGAAAATATATTTTTAACAGTTTCTAACGCATTGTTATCTTTCTCATTTTTGGTTTCTATCATAAATACAACACGTCTTGCTTCTATTTCTATATGAAGCTTTTTTGCTCTATTATAGATATCAACAAGTAAAAGATTATCAAGAATTAGATTCTGAACAAAATTATTTCTATCAAAACGTTCCTTATAAGCTATGATTAGATTCTGTATCTGGCAAACTGCAACTTTTCCAATCATGTAAACGTCATCACTAGCACCCTTTGCAACAAGAACATATTCTAACTGTCTATCGTCAAATACTTTAAAATAATGTAAGCCTTGAATTTCTTGACTGTCCGCTGGTGAAATAGCGAAGGAATGAATCATACTTGAATTAATATTAAAATCCTCCGAAGTACTCGCCATATTCATTCCATCTATGTCTAGAATACACAAGTCGACTCTTGTGATTGCTTTAAGTTCATTGATACTATTTTGTAATATCTGATTTGAAATCATATATCCACTCCATTTCTTTCATTTTGACTATAATATACCTATTATCAACAATTACACTAACCTTAATTCATTATTATACTACACCTATGGGATTATTTCAAATTATTGGTGTGATTTGCCAATGGTTTTTTTGTACCCGTATTAAGAGTAAAATATCACAGGAATTTGATATGATTCCCTGTGATATAATAGAATAAGACTCTGCTAAGTGCAATCTTTAGCAGAGCCTATCTTTATGTTAGTTTGTAATTGTTAATTCTGTTTCTTTATCGAATACATGAATCTTTTCAGCATCTAAAGCAACTTTAATCTTATCTCCAACTCTTGACTGAGTACGTGGATCAACTCTTGCAGTTACTGTAGTTCCTTCTACATCAAAGTGTAAGTTAACTTCTGCTCCAAGTAATTCGTAAACGCTAACAGTTGATTCAAGAACAGTGTTAGGTGAAGATTCAATAAACATCTGTGAATCATGTACGTTTTCTGGACGAATTCCTAATACAACAGTCTTTCCATTGTATCCGCCATCAATAAGCTTTTTCGCTTTTGCAGGTGGAAGTTTGATTGGAGTGCTTCCAATGTTAAGGTAAACATCATCTCCCTTAACATCAACCTTAGCATCTAACATGTTCATCTGAGGTGAACCCATGAAACCAGCTACGAATAAGTTCTGTGGTTTTGTATATAAGTTTTGTGGGGAATCTACCTGCTGTACTACACCATCTTTCATAACTACGATTCTTGTTCCAAGTGTCATAGCTTCTGTCTGATCATGTGTTACATAGATGATTGTTGTTCCTAAATTTTTATGTAATTTAGAAATCTCAATACGCATCTGAACTCTTAACTTAGCATCAAGGTTTGATAAAGGCTCATCCATAAGGAATACTTTTGGATTACGAACGATAGCACGACCCATAGCAACACGCTGTCTTTGTCCACCAGATAAAGCCTTTGGCTTACGATCTAATAATTTTTCAAGGTCAAGAATTCTAGCTGCTTCTTTAACCATTTTATCAATTTCATCTTTTGGTACTTTTCTTAACTTAAGACCAAAAGCCATGTTATCATAAACTGTCATATGAGGATATAATGCGTAGTTCTGGAATACCATCGCAATATCTCTATCCTTTGGTTCAACATCATTCACGAGTCTGTCACCAATTCTTAATTCTCCTGAACTGATTTCCTCAAGACCTGCAATCATACGAAGTGTTGTAGATTTTCCACATCCTGATGGTCCTACGAAAATGATAAATTCTTTATCTTCGATTTCTAAGTTAAAATCCTTAACTGCTTCAAAGCCGTTTGGATATACCTTGTAAATGTTTTTAAGTGATAAACTTGCCATTTAATTTTCCTCCTAAAATTAATAGTGGTGACCCCACTGCTTGATTGTTGTGTTGCTATCATATCAATTGACTGGCTACAGCGAACTGATACAAAAGGAAAAACTAGAAATTATAGAACTAATTTACTAGTTTTAATATATTCCTAGTATAGCTTATTTATCTCCTTCATACCATACTCTAATTAACCAAACTTTATTGAAAGACCTTGTAAAATCTGCTACTCAAAAAAACAATACATTTCATTAGGTGTCAATTTGACGAAATTTTTTATTAAGCTCTATACAACTTTACCAAAGCAACGTAATGTTCTATTATATAAAAACAGTTAATCCATTTGGACTAACTGTTTTTTTATAAATATTAAACTTCAAAAATCAAATCACCATAAGATGGCATTGGCCATAATTCTTTATCAACAATCATTTCAAGACGATCCACAGGAGCTCTTAACTCATCCATAGCCACTTTTACCTCATCTCTAAAGAAGGTTGCCTGTACGCTTGCTTCATTGATTTGGGCTGCTTTTTCTGTTACATCAATTAACTTAGCTAATGCAACTTTTGCATCGGATAATAGTGCGGATGTCTCTGTTAACAATTCAACCTGTGCACTTGTATCAACGTCTGCTGCTGCTTTTACTGCATTGATTGAATTAGCAAGTACCGTTGTATACTTAATAACAGCTGGAATAATCTGTTTTGAAGCCATATCAATCATAGTTTTTGCTTCAATGTTAATTGCTTTTGCATAAGCTTCATATTCAATTTCTACGTGAGATTCAAGCTCTGCTTTTGTAAATACATGAAACTTTTCAAAAAGAGCAACTGCTTTGTTTGTAACAAGAGCTGGAATAGCATCTACCATAGATTTGATATTAGGCAAGCCTCTCTTTTCGGCTTCTTCAACCCATTCATCTGAATATCCATTTCCGTTAAAAATAATTCTTTGATGAGCAGTTGCATACTCTTTAATAAGATCATGTACTGCCATATCAAAATCATCTGCTTTTTCAAGAACTTCACATGCCTCTGCAAATGCTTCTGCAACAATTGTATTAAGTACAGTGTTTGGTCCTGCAATAGAAGCAGAAGAACCAACCATACGGAATTCAAATTTATTGCCTGTAAAAGCAAATGGAGATGTTCTGTTTCTATCAGTGGCATCTTTTGCTAAATCAGGTAATGTCTTAACACCTGTTAATAACTTACCTCCTTGCTTACTTGTCTTTGCTTCACCAGTACTAATTAACTGATTGATAACGTCTTCTAACTGCTCTCCTAAGAAAACAGAGATTATTGCAGGAGGTGCTTCATTTGCTCCAAGTCTATGGTCATTTCCTACGTCTGCTGCTGATTCACGAAGTAAATCTGCATGTTTATCAACTGCTTTTAAGATACAAGTTAGTACAAGTAAAAATTGAATATTTTCATGAGGTGTCTTACCTGGGTCTAATAAATTAATACCATCATCTGTAGTAATAGACCAGTTGTTATGTTTTCCCGATCCATTCACACCTGCAAAAGGTTTTTCGTGTAATAGACAAGTTAGACCATGACGACCTGCTACCTTTTTTAATGTCTCCATAACTAATTGATTATGGTCAACTGCAATATTCGCCTGCGCATAGATTGGTGCCAATTCATGCTGTGCTGGTGCAACTTCATTATGCTGTGTTTTTGCAGAAACACCTAATTTCCATAATACTTCATTTACTTCTTTCATATAGGAAGCAATACGTTCTCTGATGCTTCCAAAGTAATGATCTTCTAATTCTTGTCCTTTTGGAGGCATAGCACCAAATAAAGTACGTCCTGAATAAATTAAGTCTTTTCTTTGTAAATATTTTTCTCTGTCTACAAGGAAGTATTCCTGTTCTGGTCCAACAGAAGGAGTTGCTTTTTTCGAAGTTGTATTTCCAAATAATCGAAGTAATCTTAATGCTTGGTCATTGACTGCTTCCATTGATCTTAACAATGGAGTCTTTTTATCCAAGGCTTCTCCTTTATAAGAACAAAAAGCGGTTGGAATACATAAGGTTCCTCCAATTGCGTCATGTCTTACAAATGCTGGAGATGTACAATCCCAAGCGGTATATCCTCTCGCTTCAAAAGTTGCTCTTAATCCACCTGAAGGAAAGGAAGAAGCATCTGGTTCACCTTTAATTAATTCTTTTCCTGAAAACTCCATTATGATTTTTCCATGTTTATCAGGCGCTGATATAAATGAATCGTGTTTCTCAGCTGTTATCCCAGTCAATGGCTGGAACCAGTGGCTATAATGTGTAGCACCTTTTTCAATTGCCCATTCTTTCATAACATGCGCAACTACTTCAGCTGTTACAGGGTCTAATTCTTTCCCCTCTTCTATCGTTTTCTTAAGATCTTTGTATACTTTCTTTGGTAAACGCTGTTGCATAACTGAATCATTAAACACGTCTTCTCCGAAAATATCTACAACATTAATTACTTCGCCCATCTCTTCCCATTCCTTTCAAATGAATAAAATTTTAAATTGAGTATAAAAAAAGCAAGGTACCCCCGTTAAACGGAACGCCCTTGTTCTCACTCTGTCATATAAACGGAATAACATCCGCCTTCCTATAAAATACAATAAAAAGAATAAAAATGCAAGTAGTAAAATCATTTTTAGTAATATTAATGATTTAATTTAACATTCAATGTGTATGTTAAAGCATATTCACTAGTTGTATTTAAATAAACTTAAGAATAAACATGAAAGATAATTGCTACTATAATAATATGTAGATTCATATTATATCTTGCTATGTATCTCAAAACTGATAAGCAAATTGTGAAACATCTGTTAATTGTATTGATTTTATGAAACAGATTCGATATAATTTGCTCATATGTTTATAATCGAAGGAGAAAAAAATGGGAAATATCTTTAGCTTAGACGGTAAGTTTTTTACTTTTATGAGTAAAGTTGCCGATCTTATTATCTTAAATATTATTTATTGCCTATGCTGTGTTCCTATCATAACAATAGGTCCTGCTACTACAGCATTGTATTATGTTACCTTGAAAATGGTAAAGAACGAAGAATCCTATATCATAAAAAGTTTCTTTAAATCTTTTAAACTGAATTTTAAACAAGGGCTTGCAATTGGACTTTTATTAATGGCTGCTGCTGGCGTTATTGTTGGTGATATTTACATTATGTTAAGCTGGGACGCCAAGTATAAATTTGTTTTGATTGTTATTTTTATTTTTTTACTTGTTATATGGATGTTTATATCAATTTATGTATTCCCATTATTGGCTACTTTTGAAAATACAATAAAGCAAACACTTAAGAATTCTTTACTTATGAGCATCAGACATTTACCAAGTACCGTACTTATGTTTATACTAACGGTAATCTCATATTTGATAGTTGGATTTATCGTACAATTGATGCCGTTTTGGTTCTTAATCGGATTTGCATTACTGGCATATGTGAATTCACTTTTCCTAGGAAAGATTTTTAAACTTTATATGCCGCCAGAAGAAGAAGAAAAAGATGAATTTAGTTCATTTGATAATATGTAGTATTTAGATTCTTTATAAGGTTTTGTAAATTACATGTATTCGATTTGAATACATGTAATTTTTTTAATGTAAAACGACCGTTTTTATATAATTGTATTGACATTTATACAAAATAATAGTATTATGACTTTAGAGCGAAACGGTTCGCTCTAAGAGTTAGGAGGAATAAAATGGCCGCAACAATCAGAGACATCACGAAAATGACTGGGCTTTCACTTGCTACTGTTTCCAAATATTTAAATGGTGGAAATGTATTGCCAGAAAATCGTACCTTAATCGAACATGCAATCAAAGAATTAAATTATGAGGTAAATGAGGTTGCCAGAGGTTTGGCAAAGAATCGCACCAAAACAATTGGCGTACTGATTCATAATCTTGACAATATATTTGCTGGTACCATTATTGCTCATATTGAAGATATACTAAGACAGCATGATTATGGAACCATTGTCTGTGACTGCCGTGGGGATATAGATTTGGAGGAACAAGAAATCAAATTTCTTCTTAGCAAACGTGTGGATGGAATTATTACAATTCCAACTTCCGGCAATTCCAAATACTTAGATAGTGTTGTTAGTCGTGGCATTCCAATCGTTTTAATTGACCGTACCTTTGAGGATAAAAGATTTGACTGTGTCTTAGTTGACAATAGTGAAGCATCTTTTCAAGCAGTCACTACTTTAATACAAAAGGGGCATGAAAAAATAAGCATTGTCTGTGGTAATGACAATGAATATACCGCTAGAGAACGTCTTTTGGGCTATTATAAAGCACTTGAGAATAACAATATAAAGATTGATCTTGACTTTGTAAAGAGAGGCTCCTTAACTGTTGAGCACGGCTATGAGGCAACCAAAAGCTTAATGACTGTAACAAATAGACCTACTGCACTATATTTAACGAATTACGAAATTACATTAGGTGCTATCATTGCTATTAATGAGCTTGGACTTAGTTTTCCAGATGATGTATCCATTATTGGATTTGATAATCTAATGCTTAGTAAGGTTGTAAAACCAACACTTTGGATGGTCGTACAGCCAATGGAGGAAATAGCCACTTCTGCCGCACATATTATGCTTAAGCGTTTACAGGACACAAATCAGTCCTCTACTACCAATGACACTGTCACAGAGCGCGAAGCGGTTCGTGTTAGTTTAAATACAAGCCTATTAACAGGTAACTCCATTAAACAACTTTAAATGCTACATTTTTCCTTTCATAAATTTGCAGCACAATAAATTTTTCATGTTTTTAACTGGTTGATTCTTACCAGCTAATCAATAAATAACAGCAACAATTTGTTGTAGGACGATACCATTTATCTGCAACATATCTCATCAAAAAACTGCGTTTCTCGCAGGAGAAGGAGGTTATTATGCCATTTGTAACATCAGAACAAATGATTTTAGATGCACAAAAGGGAGGCTATGCAGTTGGAGCCTTTAATGTAGAAAACTTGGAGATGGTTATGGCTGTACTTGCTGCGGCAGAAGAGTTAAATGCACCAGTTATGATGCAGACAACTCCATCCACCGTAAAATATGCAGGACTTGACTTGTATTATGGAACGATATTAGCCGCTGCTAAGAATTCCAAAGTTCCAGTTGCTCTACATCTTGACCATGGAAGTAACTTTGAACTTGCCATGAAAGCTTTAAGGGTTGGTTATACTTCTATTATGATTGATGGTTCTCATCACTCCTTTGAAGAAAACATTGAAATGACCAAGAAAGTAGTAGATGCTTGTGCACCATCTCACATCCCAGTTGAAGCAGAGCTTGGGAAAGTTGGGGGAAAAGAAGATGATTTAGATGGTGGAATGGGAGGTTATACTGACCCATTAGAAGCAAAAGAATTTGTAGAAAGAACTGGAGTATCTTCTTTAGCGGTTGCGATTGGTACGGCTCATGGTTTTTATGAAGGTACACCAAAGCTTGATTTGGATCGCTTAAGTGAAATTAAGAAGGTGGTCAGTATTCCACTTGTGCTTCATGGCGCATCGGGTCTTTCAGACGAAGCAATTAAAGAAAGCATAAGGCGCGGAATCTGTAAAGTGAATTTTGCAACGGAACTTCGTGCTTCCTATACACAAGGTATAAAAAAGGTTCTAAGTGAAGATCCAAACACCATTGATCCTAAGAAATATGGCATGGCTGGAATGGAAAGCGTAAAACAATTAGTTATGGATCGTATGAAGGTATGTGGCTGCGACAATAAAGCAAAATAAGTTTTACTATTATTTTATGGAGGATTTACATGGAAAAGCTATTACTTGGTATCGATATAGGGACATCTGCTTGTAAGGTTGCTGTATTTGATAAAAAGGGAAATGTATTGGCACAATCAAGTCAAAGCTATAATCTATATTATCCAAATCCTGGATGGGTAGAGCAAAATCCAGATGAATGGTATGAAAGCATTTGTACCTCCATCAAAGATGCTTTGCAAAAAGGTAATATCAATCCTTCTAATATCGTTGGGATCGGCATTGATGGGCAAAGTTGGTCTGCTATCCCTGTTGACAAAGACGGTAATTGCTTACACAACACACCGATTTGGATGGATACAAGAGCAAGACATATTTCTACCAAAGTAACAAAAGAACTTGGCTTTGATACTATTTTTCAAATTGCAGGAAATGCATTTGAGCCTGCTTATACCACTCCTAAGATTTTGTGGTTTAAGGAAAATTTACCAGATATTTATGAAAAGACCTATAAGTTTTTACAAAGCAACAGTTATATTGCCCTAAAGCTAACCGGTACGTTCACACAGGATAAATCACAAGGCTATGGACTTCATTTCTTTGATGCAAAGACTTGTAGCTACAATGCCTCCTTAGCAAACGCCCTTGGTATCTCTCTGGATAAAGTCCCAGATATCTATGATTGCCATAGTGTAATTGGAAGTGTTACAAAAAAAGCCGCAAGTCAAACAGGTCTTATGGAAGGTACACCTGTCGTTGCTGGCGGACTGGATGCAGCATGTGGTACCTTAGGTGCAGGCGTGTATAAAGCAGGGCAAACACAAGAACAAGGTGGGCAAGCAGGAGGAATGAGTATCTGTTTAGAAGAGGCACTTGCTCATCCAAAACTGATTCTTAGCCCACATGTAATTCCAGACCTTTGGCTTTTGCAAGGTGGAAGTGTTGGCGGTGGCGGAGTCCTAAAATGGTTCAAGCAAGAATTTGCAAAAACATCCTCTTTTGATGAGTTGACCGAATTGGCATCGCAAGTACCTGCTGGCTCTGATGGTGTTATCTTTTTACCTTACATGGCTGGTGAACGCTCTCCTATCTGGGACCCGGATGCAAAGGGTGTTTATTATGGACTTGGATTTGATAAAACAAAAGGACATATGATACGTGCATCTATGGAGGGAGTTGCATACTCGTTAGAGCATAATCTACAAACAGCAAAGGAAGTTGGCGTAGAAATACAAGAGTTAATTGCCATGGGTGGTGCGGCAAACAGCTTGTTATGGACACAAATCAAATCCGATGTTACTGGTAAAGTAATTAAGGTACCTACCTCAGATACTGCCACTACTCTTGGTGCAGCCATTCTTGCAGGTGTGGGAGTTGGTATTTATGAAGGGTTTGAAGAGGCAGTAAAAGAGACCATTGTTATGACAAGAAGCCATACACCAAATATGGAAAATCACAAAGCCTATCAAGCTATGATGGAAATTTATTTAGAGTTGTATCAGAATTTAAAAGATACATTCAAGAAAGGAAAATAGTATGAAAGCTGGAGTTGTTCACGCAAGAGAAGATATTCGCTATGAAGAGATTAAAAAACCAGAGCCAAAAGCTGGTCAGGTATTAATTAAAGTAAAATATACTGGAATATGTGGCTCTGATATTCCAAGAGTCAATGGCGATGCATGTCACTTCTTTCCAAATGTATTAGGTCATGAATTCTCAGGTACCATAGAAGAAGTTGGCGAACATGTAACTAGTCTTCAGCCGGGAGACCGTGTTGCTGGAGTCCCTCTCGTACCATGTATGAAGTGTGAGGATTGCCAAAAAGGAAATTATTCATTATGCAAGCATTATAGTTTTATTGGTTCTAGAGAATATGGAAGTTTTGCAGAATACGTAGTTGTTCCTGAAAAAAATGCAGTTAAATTTGAAAAAGAAGTAAGCTTTGAACAAGGCGCATTTTTTGAACCAACCACAGTAGCTCTTCACGGCCTACAGCGTCTTGATTATCAGGGTGGGAAAACCGTTGCAATCTTAGGTGGTGGTACAATCGGACTTCTTACCATGCAATGGGCTAATATCTTTGGTGCAAAAAAATGTGTTGTTTTTGATATCGCTAATGAACGTCTTGATTTGGCAAAACGTCTTGGTGCAACAGACGTTATTAATACATTAGACGAAGATTATATAAAGCAAGCTATGGATATAACAGATGGCCAAGGTTTTGATTATGTTTATGAAACAGCTGGAAACACTGCCACCATGAAAATGGCATTTAAACTAGCTGCCAACAAAGCAGGTGTATGCTTTATCGGTACTCCAACCAAGGATCTTACCTTTTCTGTAGAAGAGTGGGAAAACATGAACCGTAAAGAGTTTACGCTAACTGGCTCTTGGATGTCATACTCTGCACCTTTCCCTGGTCCTGAATGGGAATTGGCTGCTTATTACTATAAGACGGGTCAATTAAAATTTGATGATTCGCTTATTTTTAAGAAAATACCTTTAAGTCAGATTGCAGATGCTTTTAAAATGTTTCAAACACCTGGCGCTGTTAAAGGAAAAATATTAATCGATAGTGAAAAATAATAAAAATAAAGGAGAAAAAATTATGGGAGAACATGTAATACCAACAGATGCAATTGATCCATCACTCGTACCTCAAAGAACACTTTATACTGGCGCAAAAATGCCAGGACTTGGTATTGGAACCTTTGGTTCAGACCGCTTTAGTGCACAAGATATCGCCGATGCAGTAGAAGACGCAATCAAATCTGGATATCGCTTAGTTGACTGCGCAGCTTGCTATGGCAACGAGGATTTAATTGGAATTGCTATTGAAAATGCAATGAAAGCTGGAGTAAAAAGAGAGGATTTATTTATTACTTCTAAACTATGGAATGACATGCATGGCAAGGGTGACGTTTTATACTCAGTTGCAAAAACATTAAAGGATTTAAGACTTGACTATCTTGATCTTTACTTTGTTCACTGGCCATTCCCTAACTATCATCCACCAGGATGTGATGCGGATACCAGAAATCCTTTATCCAGACCATATATTCATGAAGAATTCATGGAATGTTGGAGACAAATGGAAAGACTTGTTGAGATGGGACTTGTGAAACACATCGGTGTATCAAATGTGACCATTCCTAAATTAGAACTTATTCTAAGAGACTGTAAAATAAAACCTGCCGTAAATGAAATGGAACTTCATCCTTGCTTCCAACAGCCTGAACTATATGACTACTGTAAAAAGAATGGCATTGAAATCATTGGTTTTTGTCCAATTGGTTCTCCAACCAGACCAGATAGAGACAAAACACAAGATGACATTGCAGATATTGAAGTACCAGAAGTGGTAGAAATCGCAAAAGCTCATGGTGTGCATCCTGCTATTATCTGCTTAAAATGGGCAGTACAAAGAGGTCACTCCCCTATTCCTTTCTCCATTAAAAGAAATGAATATATGAGTAACTTAAGATGCAGCTTTGAAGATCCATTAACGGAAGAAGAGCTAAAGGTTTTAGCCACAGTTGATAAAAACTGTCGTTTAATCAAAGGTCAAGTATTTTTATGGGAGGGTGCTGGCTCTTGGGAAGATCTTTGGGACTTAAACGGTGAAATTCCGGGCTGGAATGGCTATAGCAAATAGGAAAACGATATGATTACAACAATTACCTTAAATACCGCCATAGATAAAGCGTACGTAGTAAAAGACTTTGCCAAAGATAGTGTAACACGCGTACAAACATGCACCAACACCGCCGGTGGAAAAGGCTTAAATGTCTCTAAAGTAATTAAACTTTGTGGAGAGGACATCATTGCCACTGGCTTCGTTGGAGGCCATGCAGGAGCCTACGTAGAAGATTTATTAAAGGAGCATGCCATTTTAACAGACTTTGTCCACACACAAAGTGAAACAAGAAGCTGTATTAATATTCTTGCAAGTGATGGCACTTCTACGGAATTTTTGGAGCCTGGCGCTCCTGTCACATCAGACGAAGTGAATCAATTGGTTCAAAAACTAAATGATTTAATTAATAAAAGTGATGTTATTACCATTTCAGGTAGTGTACCAAAAGGTGTTGAAAATACATTCTATGCCCATTTGGTTACCACAATCAAAGAAAAGGGAAAGCAAGTGATTTTGGATACCAGTGGCGAACTGTTAAAGAATGGAATCAAAGCCTGCCCAACTTTAATTAAACCAAACAGCGAGGAATTAGAAGCATTGCTTGGTATCTCAATTCACAATCAAGAAGAAGTAATTGAGGCAGCCAAAAAGCTACACGAAACAGGAATTGAGTATGTTGTTGTATCTTTAGGTGGTGACGGTGCACTCTTAATATGTAAAGAAGGTGTATTTCATGGAAAACCACCTAAGATTACCCCAGTCAATACCGTAGGCTGTGGCGATTCCATGGTCGGTGCTTTTGCTGTTTCTCTTGCAAGAAAGCTTCCAATTGAAGAAGCACTTCGTTACAGTGTAGCCGTTTCCGCCGCAAATGCACTAACTATGGCTACAGGAAGCTTTGAGCTAAATGACATGAGAAAATTACTGCCTGATGTTATAGTCAATCGCTTATCTTAGTCTGTAATAAGTTCTAGGAGATTGCAATGCAATCTCCTAGAACTTATTTGCTTTTTTCTGATTCCATGTATTAAGCCCATGCTTTATTGTTAAAATCGGATGATACATCAAAAGTCTTGGACCTGAATATCGCATAATCATTCGTATCTTCTCTCTCATAACTGGTTTATAACAATGTGTTTTACATGTACTACAAAAAGTTTTGTCTTTCATATGAGGACATCGATTAATCTGTCCTTTGGCATATGTAAGTATTTCATTACATTCCTTACATAATCCTTTTTTTGTATGCTTATGTTGCTGGCAATAAATCTCTATCATTTTTTCGACCACAGAAATCTCTTGCTCTACTTTTTCATTTATTTTCATCGTGTTTCCTCCTATATCCACTTTGCTGTGCCTGACCGTTCTTTTTCTTGCCAATGCATTGTATAAGAACCACGATTTATTACGCTTTATATTCTTTTTATAGTACGATTTCATTCATAGCAATCACCCTGTCTGCGATTCCCATCGTGGATTTTCTGTGTGACACTAAAACAACTGTCTTATCTGCTTTTTCTTTTGCAAGCGCTTCTAAGATAACCGCCTCATTTAAGCTATCTAAGTTACTCGTTGGTTCATCTAAAAACAAAATATCTGCATTATGTAAAAATGCTCTTGCAATCCCAATACGCTGTCTTTCTCCACCAGATAGGGACTCCCCAAGCTCACTTAATCTTGTTTGGTAACCCTTTGGTAGCTTCATAATAAAGTCATGTATGGATGCCTTTTTACACGCAAGAATAATTTCTTTTAGACTGGCGTCTTCTTTTGCAACCCTTATATTATTTTCTATGGTATCTTGAAATAAGTGCGTTTCTTGTGTGACATAAGAGATGTGGTTTCTTAGCTCACTCGTATTAATGGTGTTTACATCCAAGTCCTGATATGTAAGCTTTCCTTCATCCGCTTCAAAAAAACGCATAAATAATTTTAGAAGTGTTGACTTTCCACAACCACTCGGTCCTATTATTCCAGTGATTTTACCTTTTTCAAACGTTTCTGAATAATGATTTAATACCTTCTCTTTACAATTGGTTGGATAAGCAAACACGACATCTTTTGCTTTTAAAGTTCCATTTTTAAAAGAGACTCCATCTTTTATGTCTTTTACCAAGGGTTCTTCATCTAGTAAGTTTAATACTCGGTTACCACAAGCCAATGTCTGATGCAGATTATTGGAGAGACTTCCAAGTGCTGCTGTTGGTCCAAAGGAACTCATCATGGCTACGGTTGCTAGTAATGCCTGTGAAAAGGATAGTTTCCCTTCCATAACAAGAAAACATGATATGGTCAGCATGACTGCACCGCCAAGCATAATAATGGTATTGGTAATGGCTCCTTGCGTGCTTTCAAGCTTTTTTAATACTTTTTGTGTGCGATTTAGCTCTTTTGTTTGAAGTTCCATTTTATCTTTTCTTGACTGCGCCTGATTGTATTGTAGGATTTCTCCAATCCCCCGCAGATTATCAAGAACAATTGTATTGAGCACCCCCATACATTTTCGATATGTACTTCCCTTTTCTTCTCCCATTTTTCCATTTATGACTGGAATGATACCCCCAACCAGCACATAAAAGATAAGAGCGATTAATCCAAGCAACCAACTTCCTTGCCCAATATAGCAAACCATAATTACGCTGGTAAGTACTGCAATTGCAATCGGTGAAATAGTATGTGCATAAAACACCTCTAATAACTCTACGTCCGAAGTAATTAAGGAAATTAAATTCCCCTTTTCTTTTCCCTCTAACTTAGCTGGCGTAATTCTTCTTAATGCCGCAAAAATCATATCTCTGATTCTAGCCAATAATTTAAAAGCAATATAATGATTACATGCTTGTTCCGCATATTTTAAAAATGCACGTACAACAGAAAGAAGAGCCATAATGATACATACCTCTTTGAATGTCAGCGTAAACCAAGTTCCGAAAAAGGCTGCATTCCCACTAATTGTTGCAACGGCTTTTATAACACCGTATGCACCAAAAACAGTAATAAAGGTAGCGCATAAATTACCTATAGTACCCATGGTAAGAGCAAGTATCATATATCCCATCAATGGTTTTATCATACCGATTAATCCAAGCATGACTCCAAACCCAGAGCGTTGTTTTTGTGTACTTTTCATCTAAAATGCCACCTTTCTGTTGTTAGACATTGTGCTATCTTTTGAATACAGCGCATATCCTTCCAGCTTTTTTTGACTTTCATACAGTCTTTTATATTTACCGTCCTTTATTTGCAATAACTCTTCGTGTGTTCCATTTTCTACTATACTTTTGTTTTCCATCATAAAGATTTCATCTGCATCGCAAATATTTGCTAATCGATGGGATATTAAAATAACCGTTTTTTCCTTTGCCATTTGTTTCACATTCTTCATAATCAGCTCTTCACTTTCAACATCAATGTTTGATGTTGCCTCATCAAATATATAAATATCACTATCATGAAGAATTGCCCTTGCAAGTGCTAATCTTTGCTTTTGTCCGCCTGATAGGTTCTGCGCATTTTCCGTTAACTGCATATCAAGACCTCCATTTTCATAGATAAAGTCATACAGCTTAACCTTTTTTAAAGCCTCATCCATCTTAGCGTCACTGGCATTTGGATTCCCCATTTGCAAGTTGCTTTTTACCGTACCTGCAAATAAGTAACTATTGTGATTAATCCTTGTGATTTTTTTGTACCTCACTATTTTGCTTACCTCATGCAATGGATGTCCACCAAGTAAAATCTCTCCCTCGTAATCGGTTTGTTCACCCATAAGAAGGGAAGCAATCGTACTCTTTCCACAACCAGATTCTCCTGCAAATGCAACCAGTTTATTTGGACAAACTTTAAAGTTTATATTATGTAACACCTTACGCTCTTTTGCTTGCGGATACGAAAAATTGATATGCTCAAAAGAAATTGTATCCATCTTAATTTCTTCCTTGCCTCCTTCTTCTTGCTCTGGCAAATCAAGAATTCGAAAAATTTTATCTGCTGCTGCATTACCATTCATGGAAATGTGGAAAAAGGACCCAAGCAATCGCATAGGAAGAAAGAATTCAGCTGATATGAGTACTATGAAAATTCCTTGTGTGAAATTAACACTACCTGCTTTCATTGCCAGTAAACCTAGGATAATTCCTACAACAGCTCCGCCATATGCAACCAAATCCATTATGGTAATAGAATTTAATTGCATTACCAGTACCCGCATTGTCATTTTTCGAAAATGCTCGGATTCCTCGTGCATCTTTTTTGCATAGTATTCATCTGCCTGATAGATTTTCATGGTTGTTAGCCCTTGAATATATTCCAAAAAATTATCACCAAGCTCTGTATAAGAACCCCAGTATTTGGACAATAGTCTTTTTGCAAATTTTTGAACACCCATAATTGCTCCTGGTATGAGTGGAACACAGATAAGTAACGCCGCTGCTACTGAAGTGTTAATGGTTCCTACAATAAAAAACAGGGTAATCGGTGCTAAAAAAGCATAGAAAAACTGTGGCATATACCTTCCAAAATAGATTTCAAGTTGTTCTACCCCTTCTGTTGATAGCTGTACCACTTCAGAAGTAGAGTAGTTCTCATAATATCCTGGGCCAAGACGAATCATTTTATCGTATAATCTTATACGAAGCTTATCCTTTGTATTCACAGATGCTTGATAGGAAAACCTTCCATTTAGCTTTGTCATAATCAAGCGAACAATGATTACACCAAACGTAATGAGTATATATGTTTTTATCTCATCCATCGTTATACTTTCGATACGAAGCATGTTTAATAATTTTGCACTATAAAGCACGAATATGACATTAGCAAGGAGCATAATCCATTGAGTTGCCACAATTAAGGCTACATACTTCATATTTTCTTTAAATTCTTTTATTAATCTTTTATGAAACATAAATTTTCCCTTCTATCGAACAGTCATGACTACTTTTCGACCATTCATATTTTCAACTTTTAATCGTACTCCATATATTTGTTCAATACATTCCGTAGTAATTACCTCTTTGGGATTTCCTTGTATCAGTACTTTTCCATCCTTTAATCCAAGTATTTCATCGCTATAATAGACTGCATGGTTCATATCATGTAAAACCATGATTATGGTAATTTTATAATCACTATTTAATTTTTGTATCATTTCTAGCAATTCGATTTGATATCGGATATCCAGATATGTCGTTGGTTCGTCTAAAAACAAAATATCTGTTTTTTGTGCTAATGCCATTGCAATCCACACACGCTGACGTTGACCTCCTGATAGACTTAACACCTCACGGTTACGCAAGTTTTTCGTATTTGTAACCTCAAGCGCCCAGTCAATTATTTCTTTATCCTTTGTACTAAGGGAGGCAAACATACCTTGATGAGGACTTCTACCATAAGAAACCAAGCGATTCACCGTAATATCTGCTGCTGCCTCATTATTTTGATGAACAATGGCTACGCGTTTTGCAAAATCTTTCTGCTTCATTCCTCTGATATTTTTTTCTTCTAGATATATTTTACCTTTACTTGGTTCTAAGTTTTTTGTCATTAGGTGAAACAAGGTCGATTTCCCACAACCATTTGCACCAATTAAAGTGGTGATTTTACCTTTTGAAAATGAGAGGTTGACCTCATCTAATATTACTTTTCTTGCCTTATTTTTTTTCTTATCCTCATACGAGAATGTTACATTTTCTACACAAAGAATTTTATGACCTTCTTCTTTTATTTTAGTTATTTGATCATCCACCATATTTGTTTTGCCTCCTTAGTAATAGGATAAAAAATGGACCTCCAATTACTGCCATAATAATTGATGCATTGATTTCATAAGGTGCGGCTATGGCTCTTCCTACGGTATCTGCAATCAAATAGATGGTTGCACCAAGAAGCATGGAATACGGTAGCAAAAGCTTATGATTATGCCCCATTAAAATTCTTGCAATGTGGGGTACAATGAGTCCAAGAAAGCTAACGACACCAACAACTGCCGTTGCAATTGAGGCAAGTAATACAGCGGTCATTGATATTATCATTCTATCCCTATCTACATTTACACCAATTCCCCTTGCAGTTTTATCATCCAAGGAAAGTAGATTACATTTTCCTGACAAAAATATGGATAGAATCAAGCATATAGGTATGTAATAAAGTGCCGTACGAACATCTTCCCAGGTTTTCATGGTTATGCTTCCCTCAACGATGGAGGCGACACTTGATTGATTTCCTCCACTCATTAAGTTAATGGCGTTTGATAACCCAGAAAACATAGTGCTAACGGCGATACCAACTAATATGATACGTAAGGGGCTTATCCCCCCTTTCCATGCCAATGTATATACAATTAAAAATGCTACCAGTCCTCCTGCAAACGCAAACAAAGGAAGATACGCAAATAGGACTGGGAAAAATGCGGTGACGAGTACTGCTGCAAAGCTAGCACCTCCAGAAATACCAATGATTCCTGGATCCGTTAACGGATTTTTTAACACTGCCTGAAATAATGTACCCGATACTGCCAAAGCAGCTCCTAAGAGGATTGAAATAATAATGCGTGGAAAACGAAGGTCATAAATGGTTGCTACCTTTTCACTGTATTGTACAAACAGACCCTCTATTAATTCTTTTGGTCCTATCGATAAGCTTCCTGTATTAACTGCCCATAATATCACCAGCAAAAACACCAAACCTGTTAGAACAAATGCAGTGATTGCTTTGACAACTTTCTTTTTAAGTAAACTCTTTTCTTCTTTCTCTGTCTTTTGGCTCAAAACTCTCATCTCCTAATCTTTTAAAGCCTCGGTTCCATCTAAGCCCTTTTGTTCTCCATAGAAGATTTTATCAAGATTTTCTAATGCCTCTTTGTATTGCAGGTTCGCACTCATTGGAAAAAGCTTGTAATTTAAATCATATACCTTAGCGTTTTTTACTGCTTTAAAATGCTTCCATATCGCATTGGTTGAAAACTCCTCTCCAAACATCTCCATAACGGAATCTGGCATGGCATGAGCTGTTCTTAGTATAATATCAGGATCTTTGTCTAACATATCCTCGGTATTTACATTAATAAAATCTTTTGTTTCATCTGAATAAACATTTTTACCACCTGCTAACTCAACCAAACTTCCAACATAAGAATTTGGTGTGGCAACCACATATGCACCTGGCAATCCCATCAAAATTAATACGCTCGGTGCCTCTTTCTCCTCTTGATTACTGCTATATTGATCATAAAATGTCTCAAACTGTTTCACCAGCTTATTCGCCTGTTCTTCTTTATCAAATAACTGTCCCAACTGCTGAATGGATTTATACATACCAGTTACACTGGAGAGATTCAAAAAAGCATATTTGGTATCGATTGCATTGTATTTGGGTTGTAAATCAGAAATTAGGCTGACTGGAGATAAAATCCAATCTGGCTTAAGAAATGATACGATTTCCATATCAGGAGACATTGCCATTCCAACAACCGTTGCACCATGATAAGCCTCTGGTAAATCAAAAGAATCAGAATGAGGAATACCTGCAAGAGGAATTTCAAGTGCTGCACAAATATCGGCAGTAGCTGGTGAGGTAGCAATGATAACTGGACTTGTTTTCTCTTTATTTACTAACTTTCCAATTTGTTTCTCTTCGCTTTCCTTTGTTACGTTGCTTTCTTTTGTTACGTTATCTTCAGAAGCTTGTAGGTTTACTACTGCTTCACTGTTATGCGCCTCTTTTGCTGTTTTCGAATAATCAACACATCCTGTAAGATTTAGTATGATAATGCAAAGAAGCGCAGTAAATCTTGTTTTCTTACTATATTGCATCTTTTTAATCATCATCAATCACGCTCTCTTTTTCGCTGTATCATTATAATAAGTGACAATAGGATAGCAAGTACTGTCGCTGGCACAGTAAGAATGATAATACATTGAAATACCAATACCCAAGGCAGGGGTTTGACCATATCTAAAACAACCTTTTCTTCACTTTCTAAGTCCTTGCTTGTCTTATCTTTTACTAATAGACTATCATCAGAAAGTACGAGCCCCTCTGCTTCTTCTATCAACTGTGCTGCCGTTTTCTTTTTAATTTCAGGCGTTTGACTAAAACTTGTATTGGCTTTTGTTGTGATAGAAACGTCTTTTTTAGCGTTTTGGCTAGAAGTTGTATTTGCTGGTAAATTATTGCTTGGTATTACCGTCTGCGTCTGTTTACTTTCTAATGTTGTATCTTGTTCTTCTTGTGTTGTATCTACTGTGGAAGTACCAGTATTTTCAATACTAACTATAAAGTCCAAACTTCCTTCTTCAAAATTTGTAAAGATAACAAAGTACGAAATGTCTCTTCCCATTGGAGTAACATAAAATTCTACTTTTATTACTACGCTTTCACTTGGTATTGCAAATCTAAAATCAGATGTATAATCGCCCCCGACATTTTCCTGCATAACCGTGCTAGATACTAAGTTCCATCCATCTCCTCCCCATTCTTGTGTTGAGAATCTGACATTTGAAATACTATCCATCATTGAAAGGCGAAGAGTTGCATACATACTACCTGAATCAGTTTGCTCAACCAATGCTTTTGAACTCGTAATATTTTCTGTCATGGGCTGGCCAATTGCTTCATTGTTGCCTGAATCTGCTACTTCACCTGTAACTGGATGTACATAATGGGCCTGCGTTGTTGCTATGTATGTCTTTCCTGTTTCGGCTGCATATACCGTTGTAGCTGTTAGAACTTCCTTACAAAGACAAACAGTGAAAGTAGCTATCAGCATGCTTGACAGAATATACAAAAACGAATTGGTCTTTCTTTTTCTAGTCATTTTATTTCCTCCTTAACAAGCTATGAACCAAAATAAATCCGACTACAATCAGCGTAATAAGGATAGATCCAAAAATAGAAGCTCCAAGCATAATAATTGTTATCAGGTGATTCATCTGAATGGGATTATCGTTTTGTACTATCTGTACAACAATTGGCTGTTGAGATTGATCTTTTGTTGTACCTAAATTATCGATTACTTTTGCAACACCACTGCTTGCTCCTGCTAAAGCTGTTTTTTTTGAGCCTAGGGTTGGCGTTGTTGATTTTTTTTTTGTCGGTAATATTGCTGATTTTTTTATGGTTGGCAATGTTGTTTTTTTCACTGTACTTGTATCTGCAAGGGTAAATGTACTAAAACTATTTGTCTCAAATACTGCATATCCATTTTCAATTGTTGATGTTAATTTTGTTTTAGACGAATCATTTATACGATAAACTGCTGTGGTACTCGTATTATAATCATCAGGTATTGGGATATAAACCGTTACCATACCACTTGGTTCTATCACCTTACTGCTTGAATTATAAAGTGTAATATCGTAAGCCGTAAAAAGGGTTGCAACACTTTCAAGATGTGTTTGTACTGTCTGATAATTTGTTCCACTTGTAATTTTTAATACCTTTACGCTGACACCTTCTGGCAAGACATTGGCTTGTGCCGTCACTCTTACCTTCGTCTTTTTGTCTGTTAAATCCACCGCGGGTGTCCCTTCTGTTACAACAACTGGCTCTGTATCTTCAATCACTGTAGAATCATCGTTAACCTTTACCAAAGTATCCCAGCTAATCTTTAGTCTTGCATCTAACACTCTTCCTACAATCTCAACCTTCGGGTCAATTCTTACATTCACGTATTCTTCTTTAGAGGGCAAGATAAAAGAAAAAACACTTGGCATTGCTACTCCATCCAAACTGTTGTTTTTTGCCTTTATTGTTGCATAAGCATAAGTTCCATCCGTTTGTTCCACCTCAAATGTCTGTAAACATGCAGTTATGGTTCCAAGATTCATTGGCTTGGTGGAAAACTCCATTGTGTATACATTGTTTTTCACTGTTAGCAAGGCAAGAGGATTCATTGCTGCATTTCCCATACTTTTCGTATCATTTGTGAAATGCCAAAGATTGATATTTACATTATACTTTCCATCTGGCAAATTATTTTTATCAAGAACCTCTGTTGATTTTTTAATCAGTGCATCCATTGCCCCTTGCAATGCCGTTACCTGCGCATCAATGATTAGCTGTGTAGCTAAGGCATTATCATAGGCACTTTGTGCGGTAGTGATTGCTGCTTGTAATGTAAAAAGACTTGCCTGGGTGTATACATCTGTCTGGATAAGCAATGCGTTTGCCTCATCAATCTTTGCTTTTAATACGGTCGTATCAAGCGTTGTTGTATTATCATCATCATCGTCGTCTTTTGATTTATCGCTTGTCTCAAAGGTCTCCCATTCTTGTAATTGCTCACTTGTCATGGGCTTTGCACGTAAAAAGTCAAGCTTGATTCTACAAATTTGTTCCCCGAATCCAAGACTCCCCATAACAGGTACATATACCTGTGCCCAAATATACTCCGTTCCCAGTGTTACAGGAACTGAAACTACTTTGGGATATGGCTTACCTGCACTTACATTGTCTGTGGAATTAGGTCCATTATACTCATCTATTAGGGAATATGTACTGATTAACGTGCTATTTAAAAGCTCATAACGAATGGGATAACTCTTTTCATTGAAAGTGATATCTTGAAGCAAGTTAAGCTGCATTAAATATCCTGACATCCCATATATTGACATTTCTTTTAAATGAACGTTTAAGGTTGCCTGACCTTCTTTTACAATTAACTTTCCAGTCTGATAAAGTGCTTCGTTTCCTGCACTGGCTACATCATTTGTAGCATGCCACAAGCTGATTGGAATACTATAATTTCCATCTTCTAATATAGCACTGGCTTTTACCTTAGAATGGCTTGTCTGATCATTATCTGACCATCCTCCCTCTAGTATGAAAGTAGCTAAACACACACTTAAAAAAAAGAGGAACGACTTAGTTACAACATCTTTTTTTTTTGCTCTAACTGTCATTTTACTACCTGCTGGTTTTCTTAAAAGAAAAAAATAAACATGAGCAAGCCAACCGATAACAATAATTACTTTTGCATAGATGATTGGAGAAAAAACAAATCCGATTGCAAAAAATATACTTACTGTAGCAAGTGCTTTTATTCTAATGCGCATCGGCAATACTTTTTTACTCGTGTAAGTTTCAACATATCTTTTATAAAGCCAAGTTCCCATAAACCATTTATGAAAACGATTCGAACCTTTTGCAAATAAAATAAGTGACAGCAAAAGAAATGGTGTTGTAGGAAGTATCGGCAATACAATTCCAATTACTCCAATTACCATAAACACAAATGCTAAAACAACATAAATACTATTTATTATTTTTTTCATAAACGATTCACCCTAAATGATTAGTATTTTTAATATTACAGATATCATTTACCAAAACGATAAGTTGCATAATGCCATTTCTTACCGTTTTGATAAATGTATTTATTACTATACTACTTTACTTTTACTTTAAATGTTTTTGATACACCGTTACAAGTTACTGTAATTTTAGCAGTTCCCTTCTTAACCCCTTTTACGACTCCTTTTGAGGATACCGTTGCAATGGATTCCTTATTTGATTTATAAGTAATGCTACCCTTTGGTGACGCCGTTGCATTGATTTTTACAGTCTTTCCTACCTTTATAGTCGCACTTGTTTTCTTTAATGTTAAAGTTTGTTTTTTCACAGTTACCTTAAATGTTTTTGATACGCCGTTGCATTTTACTGTTATGGTCGCCGTTCCTGCTTTTATTCCTTTTACAACTCCTTTTGAGCTTACAGTTGCAACCTTTTTATTGTTTGACTTATAGGTAATGTTTCCTGTTGGGGATGCTGTTGCTTTAATTGCAATTGTTTTGCCTGCCGTCACTGTTGCACTTGACTTTTTCAGTTTTAGTGTCTGTTTTTTTACCGTTACTTTAAAAGTCTTTGATATTCCATTGGCAGTTACTGTAATCTTTGCACTACCTTTTTTAACCCCGCGTACAACACCTTTTTCGTTTACAGTCGCAACTTTTTTGTTACTTGTTTTATAAGTAATTTTACTTGACGGATCTGAATTTGCTTCAATTGTAAATTTCCCTCCTACCGCTACAACACCACTTGTTTTTGCAAGGGTTAGGGATGGAGCTTTTACTGTCACCTGTGCATTTGCAGATACACCATTTGCAAAAGCTGTAATGGTTACAGTGCCTTCTGATACTGCAGTTACAACTCCTCTATTATCTACTTTTGCAATCGCTTTATTGCTAGAGGTCCATGTAACGTTTTGGTTGTCTCCTACTACTGTTGCTACAAATGTTACGGTTGTTGTACCACTTTTCGTATATATCGTAGCCTCAGTTTGATTTAAGCTTATACTAGATTTTTGTAATGCATCAATTGCATTTTTTAATTCCAAAACCTTTGTATCTACTTCATTTTGTGTTGCATTTTCATTGTTATATATAATCTGTGCTGCTTCAATGGCGTTTTTTAAATTTGTAAAACTTGCGGTTAGATACATTCCATTTGCATTATTAATTGCTTTTGCGCTTGCAAGCATATCTTTTAACGCACTCTTATTTACTGTTAAAACTATATTTTTAACTAGATTATTTTTTGCCGTTGATAGTGCTAAAACTTGTGCATCGATTTCAGCTTGTGTCGACTCTTCCTTATTTTTTACAGCTTCTGCCGCTTTAATAGCTGCACTTAGATTTTCTTTGCTTGCACTGGTATAGATATTATTGGCATCTTCTAATATGGATTTTGCTGAAGTAATTGCATGGTTCAACGCATCTTTATCTACCACTGTAACTACTATGCTTACTTTTTTTCCTGATACAAGACTTGTAGCACTTATCGTAGAAGTCCCTGCTCTCACTCCAGTTACCGTTACACTGTTACTGTCACTTGATTTGATATTTAACTCTGAGCCAGTTGTTGCAAAGGTTGCCGTTGTATTATTAAGCAAGTCTACCTTGAATACTTTATCTACTCCTTTTACAACGGTATATGATTGTTCCACAAATGAAATATCCGATGCACCTTCATAGTCAATTGCTATAAATGCATATGGTTTAATTGGCATACCCTGACCAGATACTCTTACATATATTCCATCTTGATTCTTAACTGCGCTTGGAATAGCAAAGCTTGCATATCCATTACTATCTACTGCAATTGCATTGCTTGTATCTTCTGCTTGAGGAGCTTTTGTTGTTTCGTATACCTCTAGCGTTTGAATTGAAGCGGATATACTTCCAAAGCTGATTGGTACCCACTTTGTTGTTAATGTAGCGCTACCGTCTTCCTCTACCTCAAGGGTTCCAACTAATTCTAATGCTTTTGCTGCTGAGGACGCCATGGATATGTTATTCGCATTTTTCAATTCTACATTAACGAAATAGCTTCCTTTAGAAAACTCTGTTGCCTTACTTCCAAATCCACTCATTGATGCTTGTGTTACTGTTACAATACATGTTTTTGACAAACCATTTGCTGTCGCTGTAATGGTTGCTGTCCCCTCTGCCACCGCATGTACTGTACCATCCTCTTCCACTGTTGCTACTGTTTCATCAGAGGAGGAAAAGGTTGCTGCTTCATCGATTGCGTTATCTGGTATAGATGCTGTTATGGATGAAGACTCCCCTACCTTTAATGAAAGAGATTCCTGATCAAGTCAAAGGGTTACCGCATTCGCATTTGCATAATCGATTTTAATGAAAGCCTCTGGATTCATTCCCATATCTACTTCCATTTTAATATACACACCATTTTTAGTCTTCATATCATTTGGTATTGTAAGTGTTATCTTCTCTGGCTTTAATTCCTCAGAATAGCTTACCTTCCTGTATGTATCTACAGTTGCTTCTACCAATCCATCTATTGCATCTTGACTGCTTATATCTTCTGTTTGAAAAACTCCTATCTTTGTGACACTGCCCACCAAACCAGCCATAGACAAGCTTTTCCACTTTGTTTGTAAGGTGACAGTACCATCCTCTGATACTATGATAAGACCAATTGATTCTAGTGTGGAAGACGCCATGGATGGATTGCTTATGTTACTTGCATTCATCATCGCAACTGGCACTAAATAGGTTCCTGCTTCTAACTGCGTTTGCACACTTTCAAGGGAATTAGGCACTACTTCTTCCAAAGCGCTAGCTTCATTTTCTATCAACGCATTTTCTTCTTCTGTAATCACCTCAATATTTTTAGTTGTGTCCTCTTCTTCCTCCACAACTAAATCCTTACTATCTACTGTGTCATTCACCTGACTTGCATATGCTATTTCTGACGAGGTGCTGGTTGCTACAATGGCTACTGCAAGTGCACATGTGGCAACTTGCTTCATCTTTTTTAGAACAAACTGGTTCTTTTTCATTTATAGTTCTCCTTCCTTAACTCTATCTATTTTTTGTTAGTTTTGACTAACCACTACCTTAAAAAAAAACAGCTTCTAACTGCGTTATTTTTAAGTGTTGTCCTCGCTATTGCGAAAAACATCTTTATTTTATCAAATATATTTTTTCTGTCAAACAAGCTTGTTGCACTCATGCAACATTTATATAGGTTTAATATGATTCAACACTCTTGCTTTTCTTTGAAAATTCTTTGCTTTCTTCATTTTTACTAAATTTATATTTTTTCTTAACGAAATTATTTCTCAACTTAGCAATATATGTTTAGAACGGCTTTACTTTCTGGCATATTAAGGGCGCCTACGGAACAAGACATAATAAGTTCGGCTTTCCCTTGTAAAATATTATCCTCTTTCACATACAGAAAGTGAAATGCTTCAAGGGGTATGTATGCACAATTATCCTTTATTTTTACCTGATGTATTACACCATTCTTTTCGTATTTCATCCCATCAAGTCTTCCACGCAAAAACTGGTTGGCAAATCTTGATTGTCTTTCTACTAAAGTTAATCTTAAGAGCAGATAGTTTCCATTCGTAGATATGATCATTGTACCTGGGTGGCGAAAGCCCTCGTTTGCCATAGATACTTGTTCGTGCTTGTTTTTATCAATCTTTAGAAAAAGAAAGGAAGCCGTATAATTACCAACTCTTAAATATTCATTTACTTTAGAACCTGGAAAGGATTTCTTTTTTTCTTTTTGAAGCCTCTTCTTTCTACTATCATAAAATCGATCAATACTTCTAGCAAGCAAATCAACGGTCTCCCAATCACAAGAACAAAGTATTGTGATTGCACTATTTTTTGCCTTTTCAAAAGGCATTCCTTTGTTGGTAAGAGCCTTCAAAATGCTATCTCTTCTCTCAATGCAAACCTCTATATAATGCATCCCTCTTTGAGTAAATTGAAAATTTGAGGTTAAAAAATCTTGCTCAACATAGTCTGCTAGTGCTCGACACACGGTAGAGCGGTTGACTCCAAACTCCTTTGCAACTTTTGTCGCCGATGGACGTCCTTCCTTAATCTCAGCAAGGGCCAGCATATATTTTAAACCCTCGGTATTTAATTTTTTCTCAGTTTCCAACACGCCAGATTACACCTCCAAAATACGCTTTTTATCCGTGGTTATATTCCTGTTGAAAATATATCATAAACTTTCATTTTTCACATGATAAGTTTTCTCAATATAGTTTCCAATTTAACTATTTTTTCTAATATTATTTTGATGTATGAAATTCTAATGCAGATACATATATTATAGAGATAATGAAATAAATGCTTGGGAGGCATCATGGGATATTACATCACGGTTGGTAATGGGATTAACTATTTTGTGGAGGATCTTAACCCAACTGGAAACAAAACTATACTTTTTCTACATGGATGGCCAGCAAACCATAAACTTTTTGAGTATCAATTTGACACCCTTCCTAGATTTGGTTACCGTTGTATTGGTATTGACACTAGAGGCTTTGGTAATTCAGATAAACCATTTGAAGGATATGATTACGATACCCTTGCAGATGATGTAAAGGGCATAGTAGATAAAATGAATTTAAACAATTTTACATTGCTTGGGCACTCTACAGGTGGTGCCATTGCTTGCCGCTATATGGGTAGATATGCAGGCTATGGAGTATCAAAGCTTGTACTTTGTGCTGCGGCTGCTCCAAGTTTAATTAAACGGGCTGATTTTCCTTATGGCTCTGATCGCGAAACCGTAGATCAATTGATTGAAGCAACCTATCAAGATCGCCCACAAATGCTACAAAACTTTGGTAATATGTTTTTCTTTCAACATCTTACACAACCGTTTTCAGATTGGTTCTTTCAACTTGGTCTGCAAGCGGCTGGCTGGGCAACGGCTGCTGTTGCAAATACTTGGATTAAAGAAGTTTTATTTAGTGATTTGGAGGCAATTAATGTTCCAACTTTAATTATTCATGGTATTCATGATAAAATTGTTCCCTTTCCATTGGGTGAGATTCAAAACAAAATGATTCGAAATTCAATTTTAATACCTTTTGAATTTAGTGGTCATGGAGCTTTCTATGATCAGAAGGATTTATTTAATGATATCTTAATGAACTTTGTTGAAAATAATCCATAGTCAAGACCACCGGCTTAGCCGGTGGCTTGCTCTGCCCCTATAAGGGGCTTTTCCCTGCTTGCGCCCGGAGGCACCTGATGGTTTTGCCAACCGCACTTCCTTTTCAGGCTGGCCCTAAAGGGCTTTTTTATTGACTCCTTATTCCTGCAAGCTCCTTGAGCCTTTCATGATAGCTTTATTCTCTAGCTTCCCTCTTAGGGATTACTTTTTGCTTTTTTGTACTGGCTCACCCGTAAACGGGTCAATATATTCATTCAATGTCATCTGATCTGCTTCATGATCTTCTTTCAATTGATTTGCAATATATTCTTGAATCTTTTTTGTGTTTTTCCCTACTGTATCAACATAATATCCTCTATACCAAAAGTGTCGATTCCCATATTTATACTTTAAATTAGCATGCTTTTCAAATATCATAAGCGAACTTTTACCTTTTAAATATCCCATTATAAGCTGCAGAACCTATCTGCAGAGCTAACGCTCCCTTGACTATTAATTTACTTTAATAAAAAGTATTATAATATGCTTAATGATTCAATATTATATTTAAAAAGATCAAAAATATCTCTGATTGATGTTCCATCAATTTTATATTCCGCCATTGTCTTTATCAACTTCTGTTTATCATCAAATTCACAAATTTTTAATAGTTCCTTTTTTGTAGAATCACAATAAAAATACCAATATCCATCAGTACTATTTGTTATAGAATACTGATTTTTATTATATTCAAACTCTATTTCCCTTCCAACTTCTAATTCTTTTGATAACATATCAAAATTATACATGTCCATATTTTACCAATATGCCTTTCCTCTTTTACCATTAGACCATTTATGTCTATGTGGAAATGGTTCCTTTCCATTACCACCATGTCGATAATCAATATCTACATCTGCATTACCGTTTTTATCATAATATCGTCTTTGTTTTAAATTTCCATCTTTATCATACAAATCTTTTGAAGAATATGCTTTACCTTCTGTAGGTAAACTTCCTCCCACTTGTTTTGAATGAGAAAATGGTTTCTTACCCTTGTTTTTAGCTCTAATATAATTAGCTTTTATTAAAGTTTCTGCTTGAGTTATTGGATCAGGAATTATAGCTGAGTGAATCGTATAAGTAATACTTTTTTGTTCAGTAACAATAGGATTTTTTGCAAATGATGGCATATCTATACTAAAAGCCACTATAAGAGCAAAAACAAAACATAATGTTTTACTAATTATTTTTTTTTATTATCTCCCCTTTTATATGATAAAAATAATTTAACATATAATGGTAAAAAATGAAATACATGTACAATAATCTTAAGATTATTGTACATGAAATGTAAAAACATAAATCAGATATTTTTTACTTAATATATATTTTATACAATTCTTCCCTAAATTTATTTCCATGCCCCAAATTTTGTTGTACAACACACCACGAATCACGCTCATTTAAGCCTTTTTCTCTTTCTTCTTGCATTCTTTCACTTGCATATAATTTTCTAATACTATGTATTGTTGTTGCATAATATTTTTTATCAAGTGATAAATCTTGCATAACACGTCTTATTCCCCGATTCAAACTATCTTCACTTACTCCACGACAAATATATTGTCCTTTCATTTCTTCTTTTAAATCAGTAAAATAAGCTATATCTGGAGTTCGAATTGATACATCTCTAAATTTACCATTCTTAGACCCTTCACGAACTTCAATTACACCTTTTTCTAAATTTATGTTATCTGAATGTAATCTTGCTATTTCTTTTACACGCAAACCCGCTCTATATGCTATTTCTATGCAGACAACTGACAGTGCTTATTTTTAAAAAATTTCTTATGAAATTGTTGATTTTACTATGTTCTTTTAAGTTTTAAGCGAGCGTTACATTTTTTTCTTGTACGCTAATTGCTATTGCATTCAGGAATGTGCTTTTTTCAGCCAAAACACTCCAAAGTCTTTGAATCTTTTAGACTAATATTTTCTTTATTTCCTCTCTTCTTTACTTTATATTTTTTTACTTTTTACTTGCTTATTCCCTTGGGTAATATGTTATGCTAATGAAAAGGAGGTGTTTAAAAATGAAGATTAACCAAGTAGCAAAGATAAGCAACCTGTCACAAAAGACGATAAGATATTACGAGGAACGTGGCTTGATTCGCCCAGATATTAAAGTAATTCGTAATAGAAATTTCAGAGATTATTCCAAGCAGACCGTTTGTCGCCTGATATCCATTTCCACGCTAAGAAAACTCTTATTTTCTATAGATGAAATTAAGATACTTTTGGAGCAACCTGATAAAATGCAAGAGATTTTAATGGCTTATGAAAACAGAATACGTGAAGAAACAAAACAAAGGACTTTAATATTATCCACTCTTTCTAACATCAAAGCAAATATGAATATCAAAGACATTGACTCTTTATCGGAGGCATTCATCGATATCTCCCAAAATTATAGACTTCCTCTTTGTGACATTTACCCTGATTTTTCTCACATTGATCCAAAAGAGCCAGAGTATAATAACCAAAGAAAACGTCGTATCTACACCAAGCATTCCTTATTTGCAAAAAAGGCGAATGCGATTGAATTATTTATATTAGAGCTTTTGTGGAAAAATAAAAGTATGGATTTTAATGCAATTGCACACAGATGTATCGAACGAGGCATCTTTTTGGACAGTGAAATAGCCTTTAAAACTTTTAAACGAATGCAAAGGAGAAAGCTAATTCAATATAAAGAAGGCTATTACACTCCTCTTGTATCTTCCTCTCATCTTGAATTTCGTAACTATGATAGCATAATACAAACCGCTTACAACGGTTCACCAAATAAGTTAATCTATACGCCGCCTTCTACGCCAACAGGCTTTGGCTCAGGAGCAAATTAATCATCCTATTACTAAAAATAATAGAATGAACCCCTGATACATGAATTATTTTAGTCTAACTCATCAGGGGTTCATTTCTTATAAATCCTTGCTATGCTCTTTTCCATGAACTTGGATGTAATATCATCAATACTGGGAAAATCTCCAACCTTCCTACTAACATACAAAACGATAAAACTAGCTTACTCCAATCTGAATAAAAGGCGAAGTTCCCCGTTGGTCCTACTTTTCCAAAACCAGGCCCTACGTTACTAACAGCAGTAAGAACAGCAGAAAAATTCGTTTCAAAATCATGATTATCAAGTGATATGAGCAAAGTCGCACCAATTAATATCAAAAAATAAACAAAGCAAAAGGTAGTTACGCCAAACACCTGCTCTTCTTCTACTAACTTTCCGTCTGCTCTAATTGGTATAACTGAACGGGGATGTATTAATTTTTTTATATTTCTGCGTATAACTTTTAACATAATCAAAAGACGAATCTGCTTAATTCCACCTGCTGTGGAACCAGCACAGCTTCCTGCAAACATTAGACACATTAAAATCATCTTACTAAACGCTGGCCATTGATTATAATCTGCAGTTGCAAACCCAGTTGTTGACACCAAGGAAGTGACTTGAAAAAATGACTGATAAAATGCTACCCATATGGAACCATATAACCCTTTAATATTAACTGTAATCAAAAGGGTGGCTAAGGTGACTATCACAATGAATAATTTTACCTCACTATTCTTTTTTATCTCAAATACATTACGTTTTAAAATATAAAAATAAATTGTAAAATTCACTCCAAACACTATCATAAATATGGATATAATCATATAGATTAATGGACTGTTATAATAGGCTAAACTATTATTCTTAATTCCGAATCCACCTGTACCAGCTGTTCCAAAGGTATGAACAATGGAATCAAATAAAGGCATTCCCGCTAAAAGTAAGCAGACAATACATATTAATGTAAGAATGAAGTAAATACTATATAATATCATTGAAGTGTCTTTAATCTTAGGAACTAGTTTACCTGGAGAAGGTCCTGGAGACTCTGCTCTTAAGATATGTTGGGTTCTTCCATTCATAGAAGGTATGAGTGTAAGGAAAAAAACCAAAACCCCCATTCCTCCAAACCAATGAGTAAAACTTCTCCAAAATAATAATCCCTTTGGTAATACCTCTACATCAGTTAATATACTTGACCCAGTCGTTGTAAATCCCGATATTGTTTCAAAAATACAATCTACAAAGGACGGAATTTCTCCTGAGATATAAAAGGGAAACGCACCAAACAAGGCTAATATAATCCAAGACAAAGAGACGATCATAAAACCGTCTCTAGCAAACATTTTAGTTTTTTGTGCCTTAATGAGAGAAAGTACAAAGCCTATCACTGCCAGTATCACAATGGATATAAGGAATGCACTCGCACTTTCCTCCTTATAAATTAACGATACAATCAGGGAAGGAATCATTAACGCTGCTTCCAAAAGCATAACCTTACCCAGTATATTGGAAACTAATCTATAATTCATTTTAATCCTTCCTTACAATAAAATATCATTTAAATCTTTAATTACATCACTACGTTTTGTAACAATTAAAACTTTATCGCCAGCCGCAATCTTTTCATTACCATGCGGAATGGTAACTGTACTTCTATGTTGAATACAAGCTATAATAATTTCTTTTTTTAGCGGAAGATTTTTAATTGGAATATTTAACAACCTTGCAGACTGATTGGCTATAAAACTTATTACTTCTGCCTTGCCATCTACAATTTTGTATAAAGCCTCTACAAAGCTTCCTCTTGAATTTTGAATTCCTCTAACATATCCAATAATATTACTCGTTGTAATCATTTTCGGTTCAATAATACTATCCAAACCAACACGATTCATAATATCTGGAATTCGAATCCTAGTTGCCATCGTAATTACTTTGTCAACACCCTTCTCAATCCCATACATAGCAGTAATTAAGTTTTCTTCATCTCTTCCTGTCATAGCAATGAAGGCATCTACTTCCTCAATGTTCTCAGAATCTAATATCTCTTGGTCTGTTCCATCCCCTTCAATAATAATTGCTTCCTCAATCGTTTCTGAAAGTTCAATGCACTTTTTCTGGTTTATTTCTATTATTTTAACAGACATACCAAGCTTTGCTATAATCTTTGTTAAGTAATAGCTAGTACGCCCACCACCAACAATCAAAACCGTATTCACTCTTTGTATGTAGCGCCCGAGTAATTTGAATAAGTCTGTTATTCCTGTAATTCTACCCATAACATAAACTTTATCATATACTTGAAATTCAAAATCTCCATTTGGGATATAAGCGATACCATCCCTTTCCACCGCTACAAACAAAATATTCTTTGGAAGTTTTCCACTCAGTTTTGAAAGCTTAGCGCCTGCAAGCATATCTCCTTCTTGAATTCTAAAATCTATTAAACGTTCCTTACCATCAAAGAATAATTCAATATTCATCGCGGAAGGAAACTGTAATATATTTGCTATTTCTTGTGCAGCCGCAAACTCTGGATTGATTACCATGTCAATTCCCATCTGCTCTTGTAGCGCTGCATATTCTTCATAATACTCAGGGTCACGAATTCTTGCAATTGTTTGAATACTCTTTGATAATTTTTTTGCTGTTAAGCAGGTCAACATATTCATCTCATCTCGAGAAGTTACAGCAATCACTAAATCTGCCTCTTCAATACCTGCCTCAATTAAGACACTTGCTCTTGCTCCGTTTCCTTTGATGCACATAACATCAAGTGTCTCATCTGCTTTTCTTAATGCCAATTCATTTTTGTCAATCACTGTAATGCTGTGATTTTCCTTGGTAAGCTGTTCCGCTAAAGCATATCCTACTTTACCGTCTCCTACTATTATAATATTCATTTTACACCGCACCTAAATTTTATTTTTCAATCGATACGTAACCTAATATATCACCTTTTTAAACCATTAACAACTACTTATTATAACTATTTTTTACAAATAATTACAAAGTGTGAGATTGTCCCACACTTTGTATCTTTTACATATTATCCACTTGTTCATATACCCTTGGAAAAGTAATTGTAACACGAAACAAATCTCCATCTAGGTAAATCTCAAAGTCACCTTTTTGAAGTGTAGTGAGGTTTTTTGCAATGGATAATCCAAGCCCACTACCTTCTGTACTTCTTGACACATCTCCTCGGATAAAACGCTCTGTCAGTTCTTCCGCATCTATATTCAATGGATTTTCAGAAATATTTTTAATGGATAAAATTACTTTATCCTCATCTGCCTTTACATCTACGTATACTCGAGTGTTTTTCATAGCATACTTTGTCACATTATTATACAGATTTTCAATTACTCTCCACATTCTTCTTCCATCTGCTAATATGAAGATAGGTTCTTCTGGTAACTTTCTTATTATTTGAAGATTCTTATTTTCTAGTTTTTCGCTGAACTCTCCCTCAGTCTGATTCACCAACTCAACAAAATTAATCTTTGTCATTTCCAGCTTAATGTTACCCGAACTTATTTTAGATGCCTCTACTAAATCTTCGGTTAGATTTTTTAATCGTTGCGATTTGTTATCTAATATTTCAATGTAACCTCTAATTTTTTCATTCTCAATATTCTCTCTCTTAATCAAATCCACATAATTAATGATAGAAGTAAGTGGCGTCTTGATATCATGGGATACATTTGTAATCAAGTCGGTTTTTAATCGCTCATTTCTTACACTTGCATCAACCGCATTATGTAACCCCTCTCCAATATTATTTATGGCATCTGCTAATATCTCATTACTTCCACTTAAGTTAATCGTATCGATTTTATACTCCAAGTCTCCATTGGATATTTCTTTGATTCCATTTAAAATCGTTTGCCTTGCAACCGCTTCTCTAAGCAGGAAAAACCCTACGACTGCTGAAAAGGAAAACCAAAGCATCATAATCATATAACTTCTACTATTAATCCCGATTCCAAGAACAACAAGTGTTACAGCAAGAAATCCAAGATATAAAACGATTGTTTTTGTTGTCGCTTTTCTATATTTTATGAAGATAACCAACCAATGAAGCAGGCTATATACAATACTGTTCTTCCATAACACTCCTGCTTTTATACGCCTTACAAGACTTAAAAAAGCAAATGTGAATAAAGCCGTTTCAATTCCCAAACCTACCACGATAGTAAGATCAGAAGAAAAATTGTTATAGACACTCATCATGATTAACAAGAATACAATACCAATAGCAATCATAAATCCTGCACTTACTTCTGTTTTCATTTTATCAAAGCTATTTAAGTGTATCTCATCGTCCTTCGCACTTCTACCACACACCGTAACAAGATATACAAAACAAAAGAAAATAATAAGACTACTCACGATGGATGCAATGATACTATTTCGAGTATTATAAAAGGTTTCGTTAGCTTCAAAAAAAACATCTCTATGCGGATAATTCGTATCAACTCCTACCGCATAAATATAATTTACCTCATCGGCTACCTTAAAAGTATCCAAATTAATGTCTTCATTTACAAAATTAATAAAAGTAAATTCTTTATTAAGTGCATTATAAATAATACCCGTCTTACTATCAAAATAAGTACGATAGTCCGTATTTTCATCAATACAGTTATTTAAAATCGTATCTCCTTTGTAATCTTTTATATAGATCTTAAAATTAGTACTATCTAAGCCATTGAAATACGTCTCATACCGTTTATAAAAATCATACTTATCTCTAATCGTTTCAATCGCCTCTTGTAATTCATAACTGGATTTTTCTATTTCCGAAAAATCATTTCGTTCCAAACAGCTCATTAATATTGTATCAATATCAATTGCGCTATATTTTTCCCTAATAACCTCTTTATTTAAATCCTCGCGACTTAACTTAAACCCCAAACTCTGCATACTTAAAAGCATAATCTCAATAGAATCATCTGAATTTTCTTCCTCTGGCGTAACCACAACTGCATCTGTAACAGCTCCCATAGCCTTTATAAATACGTCAAATTTCGTTGATAATTTATTGTTCGTTGATAATTTGTTGTCCGTAGACATTCTTTCTTCTAATACTTCATAAAGGGTGGCAGTTTCAACTCCTTCTTGCCCCCAATCCACTAAGTCTTGTAACTTGTATTTGGCTTCTAAACCAAACAAGCTAATATTACTTTCATCACTTATAAATTCACTAAGACTAACCTCTTTGTTTCCGTTATACTCTCCTGCAACCTCCAAAGCCTTCTTAACTTCTATAAAATAATTTGCATTACTAATATTTTGAATAAACATATCCCTAAAATCTTGAGATTCTAGATATGTTTTGGTGGATAATATCTCTCCTATATTGTTAAGCTTATATGTTATATTTCCCCCATATAAGGTAATCGCAAGAGTTGTCATAACCAAAATATTAAGTAATAAAAAACTAATGAATTTTGTTACATTCGAATATACGATTCTCTTCATGTTTAAACCTACCTTCTATAGTTTCTCCACCTTATAACCAATTCCCCACACCACTTTTAAGTACCTTGGCTCCTTTGGATTGATTTCAATTTTTTCTCTTATATGACGAATGTGAACTGCCACTGTATTATCTGCTCCTACTGCATCTTCATTCCATATATTTTCATAAATCTGATCAATTGAGAATACTCTTCCTTTGTTTTTTACCAAAAGAAGTAAAATATTATATTCAATTGGAGTAAGCTTTACAATTTCGCCCTCAACACAAACGGTCTTACGCTCATCATCTATCTCCAGCCCTCCCGTTTTATATATATTGGTATTGTCTTCTTCATTCATGTTGCCTAGTTTTGTATACCTTCTTAATTGAGATTTTACCCTAGCTACTAATTCAAGAGGATTAAACGGCTTTGTTACATAATCATCTGCACCAATATTAAGCCCCAATATCTTATCATTATCTTCTGACTTTGCAGATAGTATGATAATTGGAACACTACTTTCTTTTCTTATTTGGAGAGTCGCTCGAATTCCATCAAGCTTTGGCATCATTACATCTATCACAAGCAAATGTATGTTATTTGTCTTTAACATCTTGATTGCCTCTTCTCCATCGTATGCTTTTAATACATGATATCCTTCCTGTACCAAATAAATCTCAATTGCCTCTACTATTTCTTTATCGTCATCACAAACTAATATATGAAACAATTTTATCCCACCTTTTCCTTTTGATGATTGACTCACTCTCTATATTATAATGTAATATTATCTTTCCTCCTATACTTTATCAATACTTTTTTAATACCGGGTCATTATTTTTCTTAATTCTTTCTTAATTAGAAAAAGCATGTTTGAAAAGAAATAACTCTCAGAGCAATGTCTGAGAGTTATTATAATCTTACTTATTGAAAAAAGCTTTTTAAAAGTTCAATAAAACTAACGAAAATATCTTTTATCTGAGCACGAACCCCTGCATCATCCAAATCAATTCCCATATCCTTTAAGCTATTATACAATTCCTTTGCTTGGGATTTTAATGCTTCCTTATCAATGTTAAGGCCAGAGATTTTTCCCATAAGTGAGCTAATTTGACTTCTTTGCGAATCGCTAAGTGTAATATTAAGTTCTTTGGATGCTTGTTCAATTGCCTTCATGATATCTTCTTCTGAATTTAGATTTCCTTCTACCACATATTGTTTTGCCAGTGCCATAAGCTGTTCTACTTTTTCACTGTCTCCAAGTGTATCCGCAATGCTTCCTGTAGTTACAAGTTCATTCACAGCTGCATCTATACTTTCTTCTGAAACGGTTTCTCCTGTCATAGTTTCATAAGCCTTTAATGCACCAACAAGCGCAGCCGTTCCTGAAATATCAAAAGGACCAGCAACTACAACGTTTGCATCTGTGATACCTGCTGTAATCAATGCATTTCGATACATTCCTGTTGTACAATAAGTGATGTTATGTGTCGTAACATGGATTCCACTACCTGCTTTATTTTTGGTAATTAATACAGAAGATAACGAACGCCCACCAATTACGTTTTCTGACATGTAGTCACCTAAGTAATTCTTCTCATCTTGATTGGTAATGGTTATCACATCATAACTACTCAAATCATCTTGCCCTATTCCAAGTTTTTCCAATACAGTCGCTTTTTCGGATTCACTCAAATCAGCACCAAGTGCCAAATAAGGTCTTGAATCGTCTGCCAAGGCTGTCAGCGGAGCAGCCATTATCATAGCAAAGGCCATAACAATACAAAGTAATTTTTTATTCATCCATTTCATTTTTATTTCCTCCAACGTTTATCTTTCATTAAATGCATCCTCTTAAAGCTGGTCAAAAGACCAGGCCATAACATTTGCTTATTTATTATAACAGATAAATTTGACGAAACCATGAACTTGTATGAATTATATCTTACAATTTCTTTATGAAATGTTCTACTGCTTCTTCTTTGGTTGCAAAAGAAGTCACCAATCGAATCACCGTATTCTCCTCATCTAATGACTCAATTTCCTCAAATAGAAAATCTTTCTTTAACCTTTTTATGGTCTCATTGCTCATAATTGGAAATTGCATATTGGTATAAGAGTCTGATACAAACTGATAACCCTTTTTTATAAGTCCATCTTTTAGCTTCATAGACAGTTGGTCTGCATGACTAGCCAGTTCTAAATACAAATCATTGGTAAATAGCTCCAAAAACTGAATGCCAAGTAATCGCCCCTTTGCAAGCATTCCGCCTTGACGCTTTATCATAAATCGAAAATCCTTCTTTAATGTGTCATTCAAAATGGCAAGAGCTTCTCCAAACAAAGCACCGTTTTTTGTCCCACCAATGTAAAAAGCATCCGTAAGATTTGCTATATCACAAAAGGTTAAATCTGTTTTACCACTTGCTAACGCTGCTGCAAGCCTTGCACCATCCATATATAGATATAAGTCATGCTCTTTGCAATACATAGAAATAGCTGTTAGTTCCTCTTTGTTATATACCGTTCCAAGCTCCGTTGAATTAGAAATGTATACAAGCTTTGGCTGTACCATATGCTCATCAGTATGTTCTCTTATTATTTTATCAATTAACACAGGTGTTAGCTTTCCATCCCTTGCCCTACATGTCACTACCTTATGACCTGTTGCTTCGATTGCTCCTGTTTCATGCACGTTAATATGTCCCGTATCTGCTGATACTGCCGCCTGATATGGTTTTAAAAAAGCGGCAATTGCGGTTTGGTTTGTTTGAGTGCCTCCCACAAAAAAGTGAATATCCGCCTTTTTATCTCCAATGATATCTTGTATTCTTTTTTTTGCCTTTTCACAATACTCATCGAGTCCATAGCCAACTGTTTGTTCCATATTTGTTTTTGTGAGTGCTTCGATTATACGTGGATGCGCTCCTTCACTGTAATCATTTTTAAAGCTATACATACTTTCCTCCTTGTATCTACATTAACCTAAGTCAAACCATTATATCATACATTCTTTTTATTTTTGTAACGTATCTATTATAACGGATTTTTTCTTTGAATATTCCATGTACTGCTTTTTAAGAGAAATATTTTCTTCAAAAAAATCCAATAGGATGCTAACTTGTTCTACTGTAGAGGAGTTTAGAGAATGCTCAATCAACTCTACTTCCTTAAGTGGATTATTATTTCCAATCAATCTTAAAAATTGCTCCACTATATCATGTCGATATAAAAGATATGTCCCTGCCTGTTCGCCCTTTTCTTCCAATAAAATACTCTCGTAAGCATCATACTTTAAGTAACCAAGCTTTACCAGCCTAGCAATCATTTTCGATGCAGAGGAAGGACGTACATTTAACAGCTCAGAAATTCTGCTGACACGAGTATAGCCATTTTCTTTGCATTGCCTACAGACCATTTCCAGATAATCTTCCATTGCCGAAGTTAGTTCATTTTCCTGCTGATTATCCAATTGATATCCACGTACCGTGCGATATTGAGATTTATATTGATGAGTCATGTTCTTTCTTCCTTATTATATTTGTTTCTTAATATATATTCGTAACACTTCTTACTTAGGTATCATATATTAGTCAAAGGAAATATTCTTTCTCGCCGCTAACGCTATCAGAAGGAATAACTTTGTATAGAAAACCGTTGTTATAAGGAGGGATGTTATGAAAAAAAATTTCAAAAGCATTTTAGGAATTATACTTTGCATGATGCTCTTGCTACCTGCATGCTCGAATCAGACCGCAAATATAACTTCTTCAAAAAGTACACTAAATATAGTTGCAACGACTACAATGCTTGCTGATTTGTCAAAAAACATCGGAGGCGACAGAGTCACCGTAGATGGTTTAATGGGGCCTGGTATTGACCCTCACCTATACCAAGCCAGCGCTGGCGATGTAACATTAATGCAAAAGGCACAAATTGTCGTATATAACGGGTTGCATCTAGAAGGCAAGATGGGAGAAATATTTGAAAATCTTAATAATCAAAAAGTGATTTGCATTGGAGAAGGTCTTGATCCTTCCATGTTGCTAAAGTCTGAAACAAATTCTAAAACTTATGACCCTCATATCTGGTTTGACGTTACGCTTTGGAAACAAGCTGCACAAATCGTTGCAAATGGATTTAAGGAAGCCGATCCAGAATATGCCTCCCTATATGATAAGAATTTGTCTGATTATCTAAAAAAATTGGAAGAATTAAACTTGTATATTCAATCAAGAACTACAGAGTTAAGCAAAGAACAGCGTGTGTTGGTTACGGCACATGATGCATTTCAATACTTTGGCAAGGCATATGGCTTTGAAGTAAAAGGACTTCAAGGCATTAGCACTGATGCAGAAGCAGGTACGGCGGATGTAAGCTCTCTTGCTGACTTTATCGTAGAGCGACAAATCAAAGCTATCTTCGTAGAATCCTCCATACCTCCAAAGACAATTGAAGCCTTGCAATCCGCCGTAAAGGCAAAGGGCTTTGATGTGGTGATTGGTGGCGAATTATATTCAGATTCACTAGGTGATGAATCCTTAGGTGCCGCCTCCTATATCCTAACCTTTCGCTCTAATATTGATACGATTGTAGATGCTTTAAAATAAAACTAAATAGAATATGAATAAAGGAAATGGAGGATTAAAATTGAGCAAAGATATCATAGACTATGCAGTAGAAGTAGAAGATCTTACCGTTGCATATGATGCAAAACCAGTTCTATGGGAGATCGATTTAAAAATTCCTAAAGGCCAATTAATGGCAGTCGTTGGGCCAAATGGAGCTGGTAAAACAACACTTATGAAAGCCATGCTTGGGCTTTTAACCCCTGTTACAGGAGCTGTCCGCTTTATGGATAAAGAAAGCAAGGATATTCGCTTTATGAAAAAACATATTGGATATGTTCCACAAAGCGGAAGTGTTGATTGGGATTTCCCTGCTACTGTTTTTGATGTCGTTTTAATGGGGTGCTATGGAAAACTTGGCTGGATAAGACGCCCTCGTAAAGCAGACATTGAATTGACTTATACAGTACTAAAAAAAGTAGGTATGGAGGATTATGCATTACGGCAAATCAGCCAGCTTTCAGGTGGGCAACAGCAACGCGTGTTTTTGGCTCGTGCTCTTGCACAAGAGGCAGAAATCTATTTTATGGATGAACCTTTTAAAGGAGTGGATGTACAAACAGAAAAAGCAATCATACTTCTCTTAAAAGAAATAAAAGAGCAAGGAAAAACTGTTGTTGTGGTTCATCATGATCTTCAAACTGTGCCAGATTATTTTGATTGGGTTACACTGATTAATTTACGTGTTGTTGCAAGCGGCCCAGTAGAAGAGGTATTTCACGAAGATAACCTGCAAAAGACATACAAAAGTACAAAAACCCTACTGGGCAGCGAGGTGTAATATGACAGCAATCTTATCTTTATTAAACGACTATACTTTTCAGACAGTCGCTTTAGGTTCTGGACTTTTAGGACTTATTAGCGGTGTAATGGGTAGCTTTGCTGTGCTTCGAAAACAAAGTCTGTTAGGAGATGGTGTTTCCCATTCTGCTTTACCAGGAGTAGCCATTGCTTTTATTTTGCTAAGCAGTAAAAACACTGAAGTACTCTTACTTGGAGCTTTGCTCTCAGGTTTACTGGCAACGCTTTTTATAATCACTATTGTAAGACATTCCCGTATTAAATTTGACGGTGCATTGGCTCTTGTTATGTCCGTGTTTTTTGGGCTTGGTCTGGTGCTTCTTACCTATGTACAAAAGATACCGAATTCCAATCAGGCAGGGCTGAAACGTTTTATCTTTGGTCAGGCATCCACACTATTATCACGTGATATCTTTCTCATGAGCATATGTGGTTTTATATTACTTAGTCTGGTCGTTTTATTTTGGAAAGAATTTAAGCTTTTTACTTTTGATAGTGATTATGCAAAGAGCCTTGGCTTTTCTCCAAAAAAACTTAATTTATTGTTATCCCTTATGATTGTTCTTGCTATCATAATAGGCCTTCAAACAGTCGGTGTCATTTTAATGAGTGCTATGCTTATTACGCCTGCCGTAGCAGCCAGACAATGGACGAATAAGCTATGGGCGATGGTCTTTTTGTCTTCTTGTTTTGGTGCAGTATCAGGTGTAGTTGGAACCGCCGCTAGTTCTATGATTCCAAAGCTTCCTACTGGTCCCTCTATCGTAGTTTGTATTAGCATCATCGTAATCATAAGCATTTTAGCCGCTCCTGGAAGAGGAATTCTTCACCGCATGTATCGTCATAGAAAGAACAGGCTTTTATATAAGCTGGAAGGAGGTCAGATCAATGTCCCCACAATTTGAAATTCAACTTATCGCAGTCATTGTCGCAGTCGCTTGTTCTTTGCCTGGTGTATTTTTAGTCCTTAGAAAAATGTCTATGATGTCTGACTCCATCACTCACACCATTTTACTTGGAATCGTACTGGGGTTTTTTATGACTCATAACTTATCGTCTCCTATTTTAATACTTGGCGCCGCGTTAATGGGTGTAATAACGGTCTGGCTTACTGAGACCTTAAGTCGAACCCGACTTCTAGCAGAAGACGCAGCGATTGGGATTGTATTTCCACTGCTTTTTTCAATTGCAATTATTTTGATTACCAGATATGCTGGGAGCGTGCATTTGGATACGGATTCCGTACTACTAGGTGAGCTTGCGTTTGCTCCATTTGACCGAATGATCATTGGCGGTGTTGACATTGGCGCAAAGGCTATTTACACGACTGGTATACTATTATTAATTAACGTAACTGCTATTATTGTTTTCTTTAAAGAGCTTGAAATATCTGCCTTTGACCCAATACTTTCTGCCTTACTTGGCTTTTCCCCTGCCTTGATACATTACGGGCTTATGACTTGTGTCTCTCTTACTACTGTAGGCGCCTTTCAGGCTGTAGGCTCTATATTGGTAGTAGCTTTTATGATAGGACCTCCAATTACTGCGTATCTACTTACTGACAGCCTAAAATATATGTTACTGTTAAGTGCCCTGATTGGTGCCGCCAATGCAATACTTGGTTATCAGGCTGCTGCTTTTTTTGATGTCTCAATTGCGGGTAGCATGGCTGTCATGACAGGTCTTACTTTTCTTCTTGTCTTTATCTTTGCCCCTCACCATGGTTTTGTCAGTACCTTAAGAAGGCGAAATCAACTAAAATTAGAGTTTGCTAAAATGACATTTCTTTTTCATATTTACAATCAAGAGGGCAATGAAAGGAATGATTGCAAGGCAAGTGTTGATGAAATACAGACCCACTCACATTAAGATTTTTCTTTTTAACCTGTCATATACTTAAAAATATAGGTGTTTTGGGAGAGCACACTCACACAAAACACCTATGATTTGTAAATCTTTCTATGTAAGAATATTTTTATATTCTTCCAAATTCTCACACATTTTCATCAAAACCTTTGAAAATACTTCTAACTCCCCTTCCTCTATATCTTTACATAAAATCTCATCAAACCGTTCAAATGTGGTTCTAATTTCTTGTGCCTTTGTTCTTCCTAGCTGTGTCAGACAAATCAAAAATGAACGTCTACATCCAGGATTGACTTCACGTATGATATATCCCATCTTTTCTAATTTATCCAAGTTTCTTGACATAGTCGGTGCATCCAGATGACAAAAATCTCCTAATTCCTTTTGTGTTACCTGATCTTTATCCAAAAGTCTATTTAATATTCTAGCTTGACCTTGCCCTGGGGTAAGTCCTATGTCTAAAAAAACGGGAGAAATGATTTGCTTTCTGATTTTATCCTCACGTACAAGTAGTTCTCTAATATCTTGTTTTTTCATATCAATAAACCTCCTCTTTCTTTGGTCTAAGCCAATTCGAATAATCCAGTGTATAACTGATAGTATTTTCCTTTTTCCATTAACAACTCATCATGGCTACCACGTTCTATGACCTCACCCTTTTCAAGAACAAGGATTGCCTGCGAATTTCGAACTGTTGAAAGTCTATGGGCTATGACAAATACAGTTCGATTCTCCATTAACGCATCCATTCCCTTTTCAATTAACTTTTCTGTTCTTGTATCAATGGAACTGGTGGCTTCATCCATTACAAGTACTGGTGGCTGTGATATTGCCGCTCTTGCAATGGCAAGAAGCTGTCTTTGACCTTGTGATAAGTTACTGCCGTCACTTTCTAATATGGTATCGTAACCATTTGGAAGACGCCTAATAAACGAGTCAGCATTTGCAATCTTGGCCGCTTGTAGCACATCTTCCTTTGTCGCAGTTAACCTTCCGTATCGAATGTTTTCTTCAATACTTCCGCTAAATAAATGTGTATCTTGAATAATAAGAGATATAGAGCGCCTTAAATCATCCTTTTTTATATTTCTTATATCAATACCATCATAAGTAATGGTTCCGCTATTAATCTCATAAAATCGATTGATTAGATTAATTATAGTCGTTTTTCCTGCTCCTGTTGACCCTACAAATGCAATTTTTTGACCAGGTTTTGCATAGAGGCTAATTCCATTTAGAATCCTGTTGTCTTTTGTATAACCAAAGACAACCTTTTCAAACCTCACATCACCTTTTAAAGGAATCAATTGTTGTTCCCTATGGTCTTCCTTTGGAATCTTCCATGCAAATAATCCCGTATATTCTTCGCATTCCTTTAGACTATGATCCGTTTCTCTTTTAACTCTACACAGTGTAATGGTTCCTTCATCGATTTCTGGCTGTTCTTCCATCATATCAAAAATCTTTTCTGCACTTGCAAGTGCTACCATAAGAAAATTAATCTGCATCGTAAATTGATTCATAGGCATGGCACTTTGTCTTACATATACAAGATAAGAGGCCAAAGTTCCAAGATTGGTCAATCCTGCTAATACAAACAATCCTCCCACACAAGCAGATACTGCATAGTTGATATAGGATAGCGAAACTATGGTTGGTATCGTCATTCCTGTGTACGTCGTTGCCATTGTGGAAGACTCTCTTAGTTTTTCGTTTAGTTTTTGAAAGGTTTCAAAGTCTTTTTTTTCATGCAAAAATAATTTTTCAACCTTTTGTCCCTCTACCATCTCTTCTATAAATCCATTCAAATTACCAAGATTTTTCTGCTGTTCACGAAAATACTTTTTACTTCTTTTTCCATTGTGTCTAATGTACAAAAGCATAAGAGATAAGAAGAATATAACAATCAGTGAAAGCTGCCAATCCAGAACAATTAACATTATGATAGTTCCAATAGAGGTTATAAAACTTTGAATCATTAAGGTAAAACTATTATTTAATGCTTCTGAAATCGTATCTATGTCGTTAGTAAAATGGCTCATAAGCTCGCCATGTGTATGTGTATCAAAATACTGTACAGGAAGCTTTTGGGTATGAGAAAATAAATCCATTCTTATATCACTTACAACCTGCTGTGAGACATGGACCATCCTTTTATTGTATACCAAGCAAGAAAAGGCACCGACCGCATACATAATTCCCATAAAAACAACCATTTGAAGTAGCCCAGATAAATTACCTGGTAAGATATATTCGTTAATAACTGGCTTTAATAAGTAAGTTCCAATAATACCAGCAAAGGAACTGATGCAGACCAATAGAGCAATTAAGCCTAAAGAAAGTTTATAGTGACTTAAATAACGCAAAAGATGTAAGAGTGCTTTTTTCGCATCCTTTGGCTTTACAGGCTTACTATTTTTCATCATGCTGTTTGCTCTCCTTTCTGCTGGGATTCATAGATGTCACGATAAATTTCATTGTCTAATAAAAGTGTTTCATGTGTTCCAATCGCATTTATTTTTCCATCTTCTAATATGATAATTTGATCCGCATGCGAAACAGAGGATATCCTTTGGCTAATAATAATTTTGGTGGTATCAGGAAGTGTTTTTTTAAGCCCTTCCATAATACTGCTTTCTGTTGCTGTATCAAGTGCACTTGTAGAATCATCTAGAATTAATATTTTGGGTTTTTTCAAAATGGCTCTTGCAATACAAAGTCGTTGTTTTTGCCCTCCTGATACATTGACTCCGCTTTGTCCAAGAATCGTATCATAACCTTGATCAAGTCGATCTATAAATTCATCAACACAAGCAATTTTACATGCCTCATTTAATTCCTCTGTCGTGGCATCTTCTTTTCCCCAATACAAATTCTCTTTCACTGTACCAGAAAATAAGGTGTTTTTTTGCAAAACCATAGCAATGGACTCTCTTAAATGAGATTGTGTATATTGATAAATCGGCTGTTCATCTATATAGATGGTACCCTTTGTTGCTTCATATAATCTAGGAATTAATTGAACTAAGGTACTTTTAGCTGAACCTGTTTGACCAAGAATTCCAACGGTCTGGCCTTCTTTTATTTCAAATGAAATATCTGATAGAACATATTCTTTTGCACTTTCTTTGTACTTAAAATACACTTGTTCAAAACGGATGGAACCCTTTGTAATTGTTAAATCTGTCGCGCGGTCATCCTGTATGACTGGTACCTCATGAAAAATCTCAGAGATTCGATTCCAAGAAGTCATAGAACGAGTTAATAGCAAAAAAACATTTGAAAACATCATAAGAGAATTAAGTACTTGCAACACATAGCTTAAAAAACTGGTTAAAGCACCCACCTTCATATTCCCAACCATAACGAGATTACCGCCAAACCACAATATACTGATTATCGTTGCATACATCACAAACTGTAATGCTGGCATATTCATGGAAGCTAGCGTAAAGGATTTCTTTGCAGAACTTTGTAGATTATCATTTACTTCCTGAAACTTTTTAATCTCATGGTCTCCTCTTACATAAGCTTTTACGACGCGAATGGCAATTAGGTTTTCTTGAATAATTTTATTTACCGAATCGATTGCTCCTTGCATGTTACCATACAAAGGCCTTACGTTTTTAATGATAAGAAATAAAATAAATGCAAGTATAGGAGCCGCAATTAAAAAAACAAATGCTAATTCGGCATTCAAACGAAAGGAAACAACGATAGCCGTTAACATCATAATAGGGGAGCGAAAGCCTGGACGTATTCCATTTGTAATGGAATTTTGAATTGTTGTAACATCACTGGTTAGCCTTGTAACCAAGGATGGGGTACTAAACTTATCCGTATTAGCAAAGGAAAATGTCTGCATCTTTTGAAAAGCTCCTGCCCTTATTTGGGCAGCAATTCCGCTTCCACATCTTGCCGTATACTTCGCACAAGCATGACCAAGAAGCAAGGATATAACGGCTAAGAAAACCATTTGTGCTCCTTTTCGTAAAATGTAGTCTTTATCACCATTCACAATTCCAACATCAATAATATCTGCCATAACCATTGGTATAATTAACTCAAAAACCGTCTCAATTACAATGCATAGGACTGCTAGAATAAATTGTTTTTTATATTTTTTTGTATAGATTAAAAAGTCATTCATATTGTAACGCTCCATTGTTGTTTATTTTAGTTGCATATGCAACAGTTGCACATGTAACTATTATATAGCATTATATTTTAATGTCAATACCAGTAGATTTTCAAAGCAATCGATATTACTTGAATATTTTTACTACCCGTAATTTTTTCAGAGTAAACACTAAAAACAAAGGACAGTCTGTTATTTTTAAGTTATTTTTTTCTTTTACCTTATTTTTTATGTTATTTTTCCTTTTTATTTATTTAATATAATGAATTTGATAGAATATGTTAAAAGAGGAGGCATCATTATGGATGAAATCGATTTATCAATTTTAAATGTACTAAAAAGGAATGCAAGATCATCTGCATCTCAAATCAGCAATCTTGTAGGACTATCTATTCCAGCAGTAACAGAACGAATCAAAAAGCTAGAACAAGCTGAAATCATTCAGCAGTATACCATTAAAATAAACAGGCAAAAAACCAACCAACGTTTATTGGCTTTTATATTTGTAAACATTGATAAAAATGAAAATATTGATCATTTTAGGAAGCAAATTATAAAAAATAGTTGTGTCTTAGAATGCCATCATGTTGCAGGTGAATATGACTACCTTCTAAAAGTGGTTGTCGAAGATACTAAAGCGCTCGAATCTTTCTTATCAAACAACTTAAAAAAGATAAAAGGAGTAGACAGTTCCAATACTATTATTAGCCTAATTACGCTAAAAGAAGAAATAAATATATAGGAGGAAAAACATTATGATATTAAAAGGTCTTAGATTTGGCATGCTATTGCAATTAGCCATTGGCCCAGTCTGTCTGTTGGTATTTCGTACCTCCTCCTTGGTTGGAGTGTTATCCTCTGCTACTCTTATTTTAGCAATCGCATTAGTGGATACCTGTTATATTGGATTGTCTTGGTTTGGAATTTCTTCGATTCTAAGCAAACCACAGGTAAAGTTCTTTGTTTTGATGATTGGATGCTTTGTATTAATTTTATTTGGGCTACAAACCATACTAGATGTATTTCATTTTTCTATCCTACCAAGCTTTAGCCAAAACATTGTTCTATCAAATAAGAATCTTTTTATACAGGGTATCTTACTTACAGCATCAAACCCTCTTACAATTGTATTTTGGAGCGGAATCTTTTCAACTAAAATGTTGGAAAATAACTGGAGTAAAAATCAGCTCTTTTTCTTTGCTATAGGCTGTGTTATGTCAACCATTTTGTTTTTATCGTTTGTATCTTTCTTAGGAAGCGTGGTTGGAAAATTTTTTCCAGAGATGATTATTTCGCTATTAAATGTAGTGATTGGATTATTCTTGATTTTTTATGCAGTGCATAAACTAATCAAGCAATATTAAACATAAGTTTTGAAGTATTTTGATTCTATGCTGATTAAAAAAAAGCAAATAACTATTTGTATCATAGTTACTTGCTTTTTTAATTTAGTAAACTAACCGTTTATTTCCATTAATTCCAGTATACAACAACCTTTTTTGATGACTCATCCACATATGTCATATAACGGATTGAATTTTCAAACTGAGCTCTTGACATATAGATTAATTTGGAGGTGTCCCATGGATTAATGACTACTACCATATCATTGTCTACCCATCTAATCGAATAGGAGTGACCACCATTTCCTATAATTCCTTTACTATCATCTGCTATCTCGAAATCACAAGCTGCCATTGCTCCTTGTCCAGATGCAAATTTAGCTGCCATTGCATTCATTATATTTCTTTTTGATGTAGAACCATAATACGTATTTTGCTTAAATCCTGTCATAGTCGTAAACACATCACTAGCAAAACAGCCATTATATACATTCATTGCTTTTTGAAGCCCTGCCTCAATTATTCTTGCATCTAGATCTCCAGTAATGGGTGCACTCGCTGCCTCTCTTTTGGATATGGTCTGTTTTCCTGCACCAAAGTTAAGAGTATAGCTTCCGTTGGAATTAACCGTTATCATTTTCTTTAACAGTCCTTTTCCATAAACACTGTTGTCTAATGCTTGTATTGCAGAAACTGCGCCACAATCATCTGCATTTCCTTGATAAAACGTGCTTAACTCCCCATCAAGCTCCGTCGCTGGATAAGCTGTTGCAGCAAAAGCTGACATTGGTGTAAACAGCATACTAGCTGATAATCCTAAAGATAGGATCGGTAACATAAATTTTGACTTTAGTTCTTTGAATTTTTGCATTTTTTATCCTCCTGTAATTTACTTATATCCCCATAGTCTACTTTTAGTTAGACTACTTTTATAGTCTAGCATATTTTGTCTATACATTTCAACTATATTTTTTATTATTCATTTTATTTTTATGTTTTTTTTAGAATTGCTTTAATTCTAACTTTTCCTACAAATCCTTCATAAGCGGCTTCCAATCTAAAGTCACTGCTTTCTGGTAATCTGTATTTTTCATTTATTGACTTATCGGTTTCAAATGTATATAATACACGCCTATCAGAATCTGTCAATTGTAAGTGCCACTCCCCCTGACTCACATTAGAATCAAATGTTACTTCCATTTGCTCTCCCTCATTTCCCTTAAAGGTTATTACAGAGTTCCCAGACTCTAATTCTTTTGTATTTATAGTAATTGTGCCAACTCGTTTTTCCGACTTATAATTTACTATTAGATAGACCATAATGCAAAATAGGAATAAGAATAGAATTATATGTAATTTTTTTATCATCTTAAGATCCTTTCTGATTTATGAATAAATAATTTTTCAAAGTTTCTAGCAAATTACTGCTTAAAAGCATTATACTCAGTATCTCTACTATAATTCAAGACATTTTATATACTTTTTATAGCTTTCTCTTAAATATAATAGAATTTTACCCCTACAACATTTTAAAACCTATTGCTATTCATGCTTTAAAACTATCTATTCATGCACCTTTCTAAATATTTTTAAATAAAAAACGATATTAATAATGACACAATTGATAAAAAGTCTATATTATTGAGGAAATTAAAATGATAAATACGATAACAAACAATTACATTTCTTTAAAACGCAGTCTATACAACGGAAAAAAACATCAAATCAATACTAAAAAATCTATTAGCACACTACTTGGTACTGACACCTTGGAAGTTCGCAATGACAAGTTAAGTTTTTATAACCTAAATAAATCTTCTGCACAAATATTATTAGACGCAATTAACTTCTATGAAGGCTGCGTCAGTGCAGTCACTTCAGGAGAAAAATACTTTACCTTTGGAAATGGAGGGCAAGGTCAGGTTATTCCCTTTGGTGCATTGTCTTTGATGAATACAAAATCATTTCAACCGCTATATGCCGTGAATAATAACATTAATCTTTCTTCAAAAAGCTATTACTCCTATCAAGCAATTGACGGAAATAGCTATACATGTGCATTTAACGGGAAAACAATTTCTAGAGCTTTTACAGAATCTATCATTGGTAATGATAAAGATAATGTTTCAGCTGAATGCAGAGGAAGTACGGTAACGACCATGTCGGTATTAAGCACTTTAATATCTGGCAAGGCAGATTTTCATATGTTTCGTAGAGAAAGTGTAAAAGCAAGCCTTAAAAATTTAGGAATTGAACCAGGAGAGTTTAGTATCACTGTCGATGGGAAGGCAAAAACCTTTTATCTGGGAGAAAATGGAAAAGTATTTACACAGGAAAGTGCGTTAAGTATCGTAACCATGTATAACACCAATACCTGGCTAAATAGTAAACAAGTCGGCGATAAGATTACTGTATTTGGCAATGATTATAAAATTGATGAAACTGGTCATATAAAGGTTCCAACAGAAGGCTTTTGGAAAAATGAAACCTGTAGTTTAAACAAATAGCACCTTTATATTACTTCTATTTTTTTCATGAAGGTCACAATTGAAATATAAATTTAATTATGATAATCTGTTAAAAAAAGGGGTAATTTGGTAATGAGGGCACTGGAAATAGCAATATGTGATGATAATGTTCAAGTAATAAAGAAAGTATCAGAGATTAGCAAAAAATATCTATTTGAAAAAGAAATAAATTGCAATATTACTGAATTTCAAAATGGATATAATCTTTTAAAATCAAAAAAAAAATATGATATTATCTTTTTAGACGTAGAAATGCCTCAAATTGATGGTTTTGAAGTAGCTACGATTCTTAGAAATAAAGATGAAAAAGCAGAAATAATATATTTAACTAATCATGAGGAGTTTGCTCGTGAAGCGTATAAAATCAGAGCACTACGTTATATTTTAAAGTCGTGTATGAACGAAGAATTAGTAGAAGGTTTGGAGGCAGCAATATCAGAACTTTCGAAAAACAAAATTGTTATGCTAGACAACGGAGTAAAATGCATGGCAGTAGACATAACCGATATATTTTTTATTGAGGCATTAGGTGACGAGACGAATATTTATATAAAGAATAAAAATGAAATATTTCGAAGAAGTTTAAAATATTGGGAGGAGTACTTTGATGATCTGCTTTTTCGCTGTCATAGGTCATTTTTGGTAAATTTTGCTTCTGTTATTGAAATAAACGGTACTTTTTTTATATTAAAAAATGGGATAAAAATTCCTATCTCAATCAGAAAGCTTCCCAAAGCAAAGGAAGCGTTTAGAAAATATATAAAGGAACATGCACGAATTTTTTGAAAGGATTAAAAACCATGATAATTATAATCTTAAATTATTTAACAGACATATGTAAGTTATCAATTTTAATTTTTGGTATTTTTCGAATTCATTCTTCAAAAAAAAATCGCACTGCATTTTTTATAATCTCTTTTTGTATATTATTTTTATTATTATTTCGAAGTCGATTGTCCCCTGAACTTATAACATATATAAGTGTAATAATGGCAATCACCACAGTCTATATTATGACAGGTAAATGGAATAAAATTTTTATTGTACTCGCATGTTATTTGCTCATTTCATTTATGGATTTACTATCAGGAGGTATAGTTGCATTACTTTCAAAAAGAAGTATTGATGAGATATTAAAACATCCTATATTAGACCAACTTTGTAATTTTCCCAGTTTAATATTTCTATTTATCTTACTTCTTGTATTGTTAAAAATTAGAGGAAACGATAATACTTTGGTAAAAGTAAACTACAACTTAATTGGTGTTATGACTATAGGGATTATAGGTGCTTTATTATATATAGCCCCTATTCAGGTAATGGCAATCAAATCAAATGAATCCATGTATAAACTTCCGTTAATTTTAGGGGTGACATCAAGTGGAGGCGTCCTATTGTTTGTCTACATGGCTTTAATCATGATGTATCATAAAAACCGCTATTATAAAGAAAACCTTAAAATTTCTGAGGAATTATTAATATCTCAGCAAAATTATTTTAGGACTCTTCTAAAAAATGGTGAAGACACCAAAAAATTTCGACATGATATCACTCATCATATCAATTGCTTAATCGAATTACAAAAAGCAAATAAGTATGAGGAATTAAAAGATTATTTATTACATATGGGTAATCAAACCCAAAAATTTAAAACAAATGTGGATACTGGAAATGATATTATTAATATAATTTTAGATGATATTCTTTCAATCTATTCTAAATACGATATAAAAATAAAATGGAAAGGCTACTTTCCTGAAGAAACACGATTTAGTAACATGGATATTTGTATTTTATTTTCAAATTTACTTAAAAACTCCATTGAATCTGAAATAAAATGGCGCAATCAATTTATAAATAATGCACCTACAACAGAAACCAAAATAAATGTATGTATAAAAAATGTGAATAAAGCATTATTTATTAAATTAACTAATAATACAATCGAACCCATAAAATCAAACAAATGGAACGTTATACCTACTACCAAATCCAATAAACATGAGCATGGCTTTGGAACAAAAAATATTAATGCTATCGTTAAAAAATATGGTGGAACACTAACTTATACTTGTGAACAGAACCTATTTGTTACTGAAATTTTATTTGAAAATATTATCAAAGTGTAATAGCAATATAGATTTCATACAACGCTCTTACACTTTGATGGAACTTATGAATTATTGACCTTAGACGATATCTCGTTTATTAAATATAATACTTCCTATGCTTAGAAATATAATCATATAAATAATTAAAACAAAACTATACGTTAAATAACCTGGCACACTGGATAAATCAGAGGCTTTGTATACCAAATACTGAAAAGGTAAGTATTTTGATATTGCATAATCTTTTAAATACGTATTTATATTTGATGAAAATACAATAAATAAAACTCCTATTATTATACTAAATTTCCCATTACGAGATATTAAATTTAAGCTTTGTGTAAAAAAAGTAAAGAAAACAATCTTCATAAATAAAACATAGAAAGACCCTATAAGAACAGGAAGTAAAGATACTTTTACTATTTCATTTGATATTATTTGTAGCTTTGTAGTTGTGTTTATGGAGCCGTAAAAAATACTTCCAAATATAAAGGTCACAAGTGCAAACAAAAAAACACCACATAATGCCTGTAATAATGTATAAATATATTTTTCTATAAGTTTTTCATATCTAGACGTTCCAGTGGATACCAAATTTTTCCATGTTCCACATTCAAATTCACAGGAAATAGTTTTTCCTCCAATGATAACCATAATTATCACTACAAATACGGAAGCTATAAGTACATTTTGTGAATGAGTCCAGACACTTATATTTCCATACGGTATATTATTCTCCAAAGAGTATTCTATAATCTGAATTTCATTTTTAGCATTCTCAATTAGTACTAAATCAATGTTATCATATGTATCAAATTCTTTTGTATCTTTTAGATACTCTTCATCAAATGACTTTGTACTTTGGGCCTCTTGTCTCCAATCTGCCGATGTGGTAGGAGCATTTAAAAAAAAGTACATAACATTAATGGCTAAAAAAATACCAATTACTAATATAATGTTTTTTAAAGTCCATGTTTTGCGGTATTCATCTGTTAAGCTTTTCATTATTTTCTCCCCTTTACTAATTGATTATACTTTTCTTCGTATCCGCCATCCTTTAAGTCATTATGAGAAACTACAGCTAAAATCTCACCCTTTTTAATAAAAGCTGCTCTGTCACATATCTTATCAAGTTCACTTAAAACATGGCTTGATATTAATATTGTCAATTTTTCTTCTCTAGACAATTTGCGAATCAATTCTCTAATTTGAGCAACGCCTTCTACATCTAGTCCATTTAATGGTTCATCTAAAATTAATAATTCTGGGTTATTTAACAGTGCCATAGCAATCCCCAATCGCTGTTTCATTCCTAGAGAATACTTTGCTGTCTTCATATAAATAGCATCTTCTAAACCACTTATCTGAATGATTTTATCCAATTGTTCCTTGTTATTTTTCTGAGTTTGAGCTACTATTTTTAAATTTTCGTAACCATTAAGCCATCCGTAAGATGCTGGGTTTTCAATTAATATTCCCACCTTCCCACCTGTAAAAACTCTATTTTGTTTAGATTCATTCCCATCAAGTATTACTGTTCCTTGTGTAATATCACTTAATCCACTTAAAATTTTCATAAGTGTAGTTTTTCCAGCACCATTTGGTCCAATCAATCCAAAAATTTCTCCTTTCAAAATTTCTAAATTGACATTCTGTAGTATTTCAATATTTTTTATTGTTTTTGTTAAATTTTCTATTTTAAGATAATTCATTATTAACCCCTATATATAACTTTATTTGTTTTTTCTTATATACTTTAAAAGTATAAAACTTTTAATAATATTTATATATAATAAAAAAACATAAATTAATTATAGCTTAATCATTGATTTTTTTTCAAAAACACTGATTAACGTCGTTATTTTTATGATAAACGTTGTTTTTTGAAATAGAAAATGTAATTCGATACTCCATTTTTTGGCTATCTTTATATCCAAATCTAAAATGTTTTTTTTGCTTCCTATGTAAATATAAACATATTGTCATAACAAAAAACAGCAATACTATTTGCTAATGCAAACAAATAGTATTGCTGTTTCTTTCATACAAAGGCCTATTCTCTTATTCTTTAACTACACAAATTTATAAACTGTAGTAGTCTTATAGTTCTCGCCCGCTTTTAAAATCGGACTTTCAAAATTCTCTTGATGAATTGCATCAGGAAAATACTGCGTTTCTAAACAAAGACCACTTCTCTTTTGATACACAACACCATCTTTGCAAACATCACCATCTCCATTGATAAAATTACCTGCATAAAGCTGTACGCCTGGTAAATCTGTATATACTTCCATTTTTCTTCCAGACTTAGGATCTTCTACCGTTGCGATTAATTCTTGTTCTTTTCCTCTCTTATCAAGAGCATAATTGTGATCATAACCACCTGTGAATTTAAGTTGTTCATAGTCTGCATCAATTTCATCTGCAACCGCTTTTTTAGAAGTAAAGTCCATTGGAGTTCCTTTTACCTCCCAAAGCTCTCCACTTGGAATTGCCGCGCTGTCCACAACTGGAACGAATTTTGATGCTTTTATCCACAAAATATGGTCTAGAATGGAATTGCTTGTATGTCCCGCCAAGTTAAAATAGCTATGATTCGTCATATTTGCTATGGTATCCTTATCACTTACACCTTCATAACCAATCGATACTGCATTATCACTTGTTAACTTATAGGTAACAGACACCTTGAACTCTCCAGGGAATCCCTGGTCTTTATCTGGACTAATCAAGGAAAAGACTACTTCGTTTTCTTCTTCGTTAACTGTAAAATCCCAAACTCTTTTATTATAACCATCAAAGCCTGCGTGTAAATTGTTTTCACCCTCATTTTTATCAAGCTGGTAAGTCACACCATTTATTTCAAAACTAGCACCTGCAATTCGATTTCCGTTACGTCCAATCGTTGCACCAAAGTAGCCTGGATTCTTTAAATAGCCTTCTAAATTATCATAGCCAAGTACTACATCAGCAAATTCATTATTTTTGTCTGGCACAAAAAGCTTCGTCATGATTGCGCCATAATTGATTAAATGAACTTTCATACCTCTTTCATTTTGTAAAATAAATTCTGTGATTTGATCCCCTTCCAGTGTCTTTCCATAGCTTTTTTGTAAAATACTCATTGTAATTACCCTCCCGTATTGAAATACAGAAATAGAACGCTCCTTTGTAAAAGGACCCGTTCTACTTCTCATTCTTTATTTTATTATAAAATTTCTTTTACTGTCTTCACTACATTTTCAACTGTAAAACCAAATTTCTTGAATAATACGTCTGCTGGTGCACTTGCTCCAAAGCCTTTCATGGTTACATAGGCTCCGTCAAGACCAACATATTTGCCCCATCCAAAGTCACTAAGAGCTTCTACTGCAACTCTCTTTCTAACTGCCTTTGGTAATACGGACTCTTTGTATTCTTCTGACTGTTGTTCGAATACATCCATACATGGCATACTAACCACTCGTACATCGATTCCTTCTTTTGCTAATGCTTCTTTTGCTTCAATGGAAAGTGATACTTCTGAACCACTTGCCATAAGGATTGCATCTGGTACTTCTTTTGTTGCATCTGCTATTACATATCCACCCTTTAATGCTTCTTTGCTAGAACCTGCAAGTTGAGGTAAGTTCTGTCTAGTAAGTGCCAAAGCGGTTGGTGTCTTTTTATTTGAAATTGCATAATACCAAGCTGCTGCTGTTTCCGTTGCATCTGCTGGTCTAAATGTACTAAAGTTTGGTAACGCACGAAGCATTGCCAATTGTTCAATTGGTTCATGAGTTGGTCCATCTTCGCCAACGCCGATGCTGTCATGTGTTAATACATAAGTCAATGGAAGCCCCATAAGAGCAGATAATCTTGCCATTGGTTTTACGTAATCACTGAATACAAAGAATGTAGCTACGTATGCTTGTAAGCCACCATGAAGCATCAAACCATTTCCAATTGCAGCCATAGCAAGTTCTCTAACACCAAAATGTAAGTTTCTTCCTGCATAGTTATCCTTAGAAAAATCACCAGCATCCTTCATGTTCGTCTTGTTGGATGGTGCTAAATCTGCAGAACCTCCAATGAAGTTAGGTAATTTATCCTTAATGCGATTAATCATTACTCCAGAAAGATTACGAGTCGCATCTGCTTTCTCATCATATTTCCAGAAATCTTCATCATCAATCAATGCATCTGCCGCATTTTCATCATGATACTGATCCCATAATTGTTTCATTTCAGGATATTTTTTTGCATAAGCATCAAATAACTGATTCCATTCCTCTTCTACTTTTGCGTTCGCCTCAGCAATTGCTTTGTAGTTGTCATATACATCTTGAGGTACATAGAAAGCGTCTTGCTTTTCCCATCCTAAAAATTCCTTTAAAGCAGCTACGTTGTCTGCACCAAGTGGTTCACCATGTGCACTTGCTTTGCCCATTTTTGCAGGACATCCATATCCAATCTGTGTTTTAACCGTAATCATAGTAGGTCTAGTTGTATCAGCTTTAGCTTCTTCAATGGCTTTCCCGATTTCTTCCAAGTTGTTTCCATCTTCTACTACTAATGTTTGGAAGCCAAATGCTTCAAATCTCTTTTTTACATCCTCTGTAAAAGCGATATCTGTACTTCCTTCAATGGATATATTATTGGAATCATATAATACGATAAGCTTTGAAAGTCCTAAAGTTCCTGCTAAAGAAAATGCTTCTGAAGAAATCCCCTCCATCATACAGCCGTCTCCACCAAGTACATACGTATAGTGGTCAACTACTTTCATATCTTCTTTATTAAATACCGAGGCCAAATGAGCTTCACCCATAGCCATACCAACTGCCATAGCCATACCCGCTCCAAGTGGGCCTGTTGTTGCTTCCACACCAACTGTGTGACCATATTCTGGATGTCCAGGAGTTAAGGACCCATCTTGTCTGAAATTAGCAAGGTCATCAATGGATAAATCCCCATATCCAAACAAATGTAACAATGAGTAAAGTAGGGTAGAACCATGTCCACCTGAAAGTATAAATCTATCTCGATTCGCCCATTTAGGGTTCTTTGGGTTGTGCTTCATATGCTTTGCCCAAAGTTCATAAGCCATAGCGGCTGAACCAAGTGGCAACCCTGGATGTCCTGAATTTGCTTTCTGTACTGCATCTGCCGCTAACACTCTTATGGCATTAACCGATTTCGTATCAATATTTCCCATTTTGTTCCTCCTAATTCATAAAAGCATTTAGAAAGTGTACTACCTTTCCATAGAATAAAATTTTCTATAAAAAAGATAATACACTTTTTAGATATACTGTTTTTCACATTTCGGCTTATTATAACATAAGTTATCATCTAGGAAAACAAGTAATTCTTATTCACCAAAAACTTTTTTATAATCTGCCTGGAATTTTTCAATTCCCTGATCCGTTAGCGGATGTTTCGTCATCTGCTCTAGTGTTGCATATGGAACAGTAGCAATGTCGGCTCCTGCTAAAGCGCAGTCAATGACATGAATTGGATTACGTACACTTGCTGCAATGATTTCTGTCTCTAAACCATGAATAGAAAAGATATCTGCAATGCTACGAATAAGATCGATTCCAGGCATAGAAATATCATCTAGACGTCCAAGGAATGGAGAAACATAAGTAGCGCCTGCTCTTGCTGCTAACAATGCTTGTGCCGCACTAAAGATTAAGGTTACATTCGTCTTAATTCCTTCACTGCTAAGAACCTTAGTAGCCTTTAACCCTTCTACTGTCATTGGGATTTTAACAACCATGTTTGGATGAATTTTAGCAATTTCTCTTCCTTCTTGAATCATACCCTCAGCATCAAGAGTCGTTGCCTTTACTTCACCACTGATTGGTCCATCTACAATTGCAGCAATTTCAGCAATTACTTCTTCAAATACTCTTCCCTCTTTTGCAATCAAAGATGGATTCGTTGTTACTCCGCAGATAATTCCCATGTCATTTGCTTTTTGAATATCTTCTACTTTTGCCGTGTCAATAAAAAATTTCATATACCTTGTCCTCTCTCTTTCTAACAATGTTAAACATACTACGTTCTTTTTAGCTTACCACTAAGAAATAGCCGCGTCTACTACAATGCTAACCATTTTTATAGCACTATTTTATTATAAATTTAACTTAATTTTGTCCATAATACGCATTTGCGCCATGTTTTCTTAGATAATGTTTATCTAACAATACTTGTGGTGCTGGTAATACTTCTGGATTCAAACGTTCCGTTCGACTTGCCATTTTTGCTACTTCCTCTAATACAACGGCATTATGCACTGCCTCTTTGGCATCTTTTCCCCATGTAAACGGACCATGATTGCTACAAAGTACTCCTGGTATGCTCATTGGATCGATTCCTTTAAACGTTTCAATGATTACAAGTCCTGTGTTTTTTTCATATGCTCCATTTATTTCCTCTTCAGTTAAGCCTCTTGCACAAGGAATTGCTCCATAAAAGTAATCTGCATGAGTGGTGCCATAGCAAGGAATCGCCCTTGTTGCTTGTGCCCATGAGGTCGCCCAAGGAGAATGTGTATGCACAATTCCTCCGACTTTTTCAAATGCCTTGTAAAGCTCAAGATGTGTTGCTGTATCAGAGGATGGTTTATACTTTCCTTCTACCACATTACCTTCCAAATCCACTACTACCATATCCTCAGGCTTTAAATCCTCATATTCTACACCACTTGGTTTTATAACAAACAAACCTTTTTCTCTATCAATCCCACTTACATTTCCCCATGTATAGGTGATAAGTCCTCGTTTTGGCAATTCCATGTTTGCCTCATAGACCATATCTTTTAAGTCTTTTAACATAAACGCATCCTTTCTAACCTTACCTTTTGTGTCAACCTTATAGGTTCTTTACTGCTGCTCTCTCTATTTCTAATCCTTTTACATAACGCTTCATAAAGATATCAAACCCTTTTGCATCTTCCTCATCTGGTTCAACTTCTTCAAATGCACTATTGGCAAATACGTGTTTGCTTAAATAATCTGCAAGTGTTTCTTCATTTCTATTACTCATAAAGGCTGCAAGCAAGGCAATACCCCAAGCTCCACCTTCACCTGCTGTTTCCATAACCGATACTGGTACACCTGTTGCTGCAGCAAGTATTTTTTGTCCAACACCTTTTGTTTTAAACAAACCACCATGCCCTAATATTTTTTCTACCTTTACCTTTTCTTCTTTCATAAGAAGATCAAGCCCTATCTTCATAGCCCCAAGTGACGTATATAGATGTACTCTCATAAAGTTAGCAAGATTAAAGTTACTATCAGGTGTTCTAACAAACAAAGGTCTTCCTTCAGTAAATCCAGTCATATGCTCTCCTGAATGATAGCAATACGACAAAAGACCTCCACAATCCTTATCTCCTTCTAATGCTTTCCTATAAAGAGTTCCATATAACTCATTGTTATCTACGGTTACTCCAAATGCCTCCAGGGATTGCTTAAAAAGCTTAATCCACTCATTTAAGTCTGTCGTACAATTATTAGAATGAGCCATGGCAACCAAATCTCCTGCTGGCGTCGTCACCATATCGAGCTCTTCATGAAGCTTTGAAAGTTCCTTCTCTAAAACAATCATTGCAAATACAGAGGTTCCAGCCGATACATTTCCAGTTCTTTTTGCTACCGTATTGGTTGCCACCATTCCAGTTCCTGCATCACCTTCTGGTGGACACAGACTAATTTCGGCTTCAAGATTCCCTGTTTCATCTAAAAGCTTAGCACCTTCTTTGGTCAATTTTCCAGCCTTTTCGCCTGCTACCAAAATATTAGGCAGAATTGTCTTAAGACTAAAAGAATATCCTTTGCCTTTGATTAATGTGTCAAACTGCTCTAACATTTTTGCATGATAATCTTTTGTTTCCATATCAATTGGAAACATACCAGAGGCGTCTCCAATTCCAAGTACTTTTTCCCCTGTTAGCTTCCAGTGTACATAACCTGCAAGTGTGGTAAAAAATGTTATATCCTTAACATGCTCTTCTTGATTCAAAATTGCTTGATATAGATGGGCTATACTCCACCTTTGTGGAATATTATATTGGAATAAATCAGTAAGCTCTTTTGCCGCTACTCCTGTAATATTATTTCTCCAAGTTCGAAATGGCACCAAAAGTTTATCCTGTTTATCAAATGCCAAGTATCCATGCATCATGGCACTGATACCAATACCTGCTAACTTGGTGATGTTTACCTCATACTTGGCAGCTACATCTTTCTTTAGGTCTGCATAACAAGTCTTAAGTCCTATCCAGATATCTTCTTCATCATAAGTCCAGACTCCATCTACTAGCTTATTTTCCCATTCATAACTTCCGCTTCCAATCGGGTTATGTTCTTCGTCAATTAAAACCGCCTTAATGCGCGTTGAACCAAATTCAATTCCAAGCGCTGCTTTTCCCTCTTTGATACATTCGATTGCCTTTGCTTTTTTCTCCATATCATACCTCTGCTTATTTATTTGATTATCTAAATGCAATGGAATTCCATCTTAACTCATTTTTGATATTACGAATTGTAGTATCTTTATCAATTACTACACTTTCAATTCCCATACCTGCTGCCCAGTCTACCATCTGTTCAGTAGTCAAATCATAAGAAAATGCCGTATGATGCGCTCCACCTGCCAATATCCATGCCTCTGCCCCTGTTGAAAGAGAAGGTTCTGGTTTCCAGAATGCAGATGCAACCGGTAATTTTGGCATTGGAATATTTTGATCAAGACACTCTACTTCATTGATGATAAGACGGAAACGATTACCAAGGTCAACCAATGAAGTTGCAATACCTTTACCTGGTTTTGAAGTAAATACAAGACGTGCTGGATCTTCACGTTTGCCCATGGAAAGAGGTGATACTTTAATTCCTGGTTTTACCGCACTAATACTTGGGCACACCTCAAGCATATGAGCTTGTAAAATTCCTTCTTTTCCTGGAACTAGGTTGTAGGTATAATCCTCCATAAAGGAAGTTCCCTTTGCATCCTTCACTCCTTCTGTCATAATCTTCATCAATCGAACCATTGCTGCTGTTTTCCAGTCGCCTTCTCCACCAAAGCCGTAGCCTTTTTCCATTAAGCGCTGAATAGCAAGTCCTGGTAATTGCTTTAGTCCTGCTAACATCTCAAAGTTGGTTACAATTGCCTGATAATTTTTTTCGGTTAAGAAGCGTTCAAATCCAATTTCAATTCCAGCTTGTATTGCAACATGCTTTTTAAATTCTCCTGCATCTCTGCCTTCTAATAGAATTTCATACTTGTCATAGTATTCTTCTACCAAAGCGTTGATATCACCTTCTGATACTGCATTTACATATTCTGCAATGTCTGTAATATTATATGCATCAATTTCCCAGCCAAACTTAATGTGAGCTTCTACCTTATCTCCCTCGGTTACGGCTACGTTTCTCATGTTATCGCCTACTCTTAGTACACGAATATGGCTACTCTCCATCAAACCAATTGCAGTTCTCATCCAAGAAGCAATTCTTTCTTGTACTTGTTTGTCATCCCAGAATCCTACAATAATTTTTCGTTCAATTCCCATACGGCTTACAATGTGACCAAACTCTCTGTCACCATGAGCGGACTGGTTTGTATTCATAAAATCCATATCAATCGAATCATATGGAATTTCTTGATTAAACTGTGTGTGTAAATGAAGCAATGGCTTTCTATACTCTTGTAGTCCAAGAATCCATGATTTTGCTGGTGAAAAAGTGTGCATCCATGTAATAACGCCAGCACACGTATCGTCTGCATTTGCATCATTAAAGGTTTTACGAATGGATTCGTTATCAATTAAGGTCGGTTTTAATACTACTTCAAATGGTAAGATGCCAGACTTATTTAGTCCCGCTACCATTATTTTAGAATGCTCTGCTACTTCTCTTAAGCACTCATCTCCATAAAGACTTTGTGAACCAGTTGCAAACCAAAATTTGTACTGCTTTCCTGTTTTCATTGTTAATCCTCCTTTTATTTGACAAGTAATGCTAGTCTACTTGCTACTTTTATCGTTTTATGACAGACTTTCGAGTCGTAAGTTCAGGTGTAAACTCAAAGCTTTCCACCGTTGTCCTATTTCGTATCATCTGAATGAGACGATTGGCTGCCATCTTACCAAGCTCTATTTTTGGATGAGAAAGTGACGTAAGGGGTACTTTGCAGTTCTTTGCAATATCAGAATTGTCAATACTTACCATTGATAAATCCTCTGGAATTCTAATCTCTTGTTTGCTACATATTGCTACAATTTCTTGTGCCACCAAATCGTTATAACAAACACATCCAGTACTATCTTTTAAACGCTTTAACACTCTTCTTTGTTCTAAGGAAAGGTTTCTTACATCCTGCGTATCAATCCAAAGTACATTTTCATCGTATAATCGAAGTCCTGCTTCCGATAACGCCTTTACATAACCGGCATATCGCAAATGTCCTTGTCTATCATCCGATTTAAAAATACCAGCAATTCTTTCATGCCCTGCTTCAATCAAATGTTTTGTTGCAAGGTAACCTGCTTCTTTATCATTTAATGACACATATGGCAGATTGATTTCTGAATAATAGCTATTAAAAAAGATTGCAGGTATTTGCCTTTGCATCATTTCTTGATATAAGGCTACGTTTGGATTTGGAATGGCACTTTTGGTCGGTTCTATAATAATACCGTCTGCCATATTGCGATCCAATATATTCTTAATCACGCTATATTCTTTTTCCACACTATTATGCGTAAATGCAATTTGAAGTGTGTAGCCTGCTTCTGAAATCACTTCTTCCATGCCCTTTATGATGCTTGGGAAAATGTAGTCATCTACATAAGTTGTTATGACTGCGATATTCATGGTATTTTCTACTTTAGGATGAAATACATTGCTAATGTAAGTTCCGCTTCCTTGGCGTCTCTCAATGATATGTTCCTTTTCTAACTCACTGATTGCATGCCTTACTGTCTGTCTGCTCATCTGAAATAAATTTGCCAATTCATTCTCAGAATTCAGTTTTTCTCCGGGTTTAATTCTTCCGCCTTCTACTTGCGCTTTTACCCAGTCAACGATTGTCTTATATTTTGGCTGTTGCGTCATTTTTGCCTCCCGAAGAAACTTGTACGGTCAAGTTATCTCTAGTTGTATTTATATTCAATACATTTTATTAGATATTCACAAATATATATCTTATAAAACGTATTTCATATCTAAAATATATAATACAGACGCACAACTTGTCAATACAAATTCTTACTTATTTTTAAAATTTGTATTCTTTTTTCGACTATTTGTACATAAAAGGTGTTTCACAATAAATTAATTCTTATTTTTCTCGTATAAAGTGAGAAAAGGAGCCTGTGCAAACGACACGTTGGCTCCTTTTTTCTCTATGAATCTGCCCCAATCTGATATAAGGCAACCTCATTCGTTTCACGGTTTGCAGAAATTAAGATCATATTTGTATCTTTATAAAAAATCGATACATTTGCAGAACCACAATTAGAGTCAATTAACTGCATTTGATATTCCTTTTTTTCTTGGTCAAAGCGAAACAACATCAAATTCTGCTCTCCACTCCTATGACCTAGAATTAATACTGGTTTCTTTGCGATTACAGCAATACCAATTGCATGAAGAAATTTTGCTCTTTTTTCATATTCATATGTTAAATGATATTTACCTTCTTGCTTTTGGTATATTCGAATTTGGTCTCCATGAAATGGAGAAAGTACTACAAGTTCTTTTTCGCCATCTTCATCTAAATCAACCAAAACCGCATCACTTGCAGGTGAATCAAGAAGTTTTTTTATCTCCCATTCTCCCTCTTTGTCTTTTGGTGGGATAAACTGATAGACTCCATTTTCAGCAGAGATAATACTTGTCTCAACTCCTTCATCGACAACGCGATAATAGCCATGATTTTTAAGCATATTCTCTTTTAATACGGTAAGTTTAAGTTGATTGTCAATCGAAAATCCACTTAAATCCTTTGGAAGTTCTGCCACATATACTTTACCAGGCTGTGACCAGTCTTCTTTGTAGTCATGACCTGATTTTAACGTACACGCAATCAGATAATGGACACCATTTCTTTCAACAATATCAAATCGGTGGACATGCGGAAGTTCTACCAATGTTTCAATTTCCCACTTACCCCCTTCTTTTGCAGTTACAATTACAATCTTTGCCTCTTTGGAATCATTTGGTGAATAAAACTTTTGCGTTGCTAAAAATTGCCCATCACTATTTGGAATCTGTACCATACTCATCGTTCCACCTGGTTCCTTCCAGATAACGTCTCTTACATTACCCTCCATATCAAACAAGACACATTCATTCACCTTTTCTGCGGCTACTAAAAAATATTCCTTATTTTGATAAAAAAGAGGTGCAATACTATAGCATTTATCCAAAGAATAAATCGATTTCTTTTCAATGTTAAATTTCATCTATATTGCCCTTTCGCTTTCCATTTCTTGCTTATCAAGTATCGTACTAAGTCTTTGATGAGCAGAAATCAAATCCTCTTTCCAATTTGGATTACCTGTATACCAAAATTCTGCCACATATTTACGAACTCCAAAACTCCATGCCGCCTTAATCGCTTCTTCAAAGTTAACATGCCCCGCTCCATAAGGTATTTCTCTGAATTTACCAGGTGCTGTTTCCTTTAAATGCATTGCCACCAGACGTCCCTTTCCCATATACAAATCTTCTAAGACATCTGCTTTATAGGATGATGCAGCATTGGTTATATTACCGATATCAGGATAAACATTTAGATATGTGGAATTTACCAAAGTGACATATTTCATTGCCTTTTCAACCGTATTCATAAATTCCGTTTCCATGGTTTCAAAACCAAGAATAACGCCTGCTTTTTCTGCCATATTTGCGGATAGCCTTAAGTTATTCAAAAATCGTTTTTTTGTCTCAAGACTTGATTCTTCATAATATACATCGTAGCCTGCCACTTGTATAATACGAATCCCCAAATCATCCGCTAATTGAATGGCCTTACGCATAATCTCCATTCCCCGATTACTAACTGCCTCATCATTACTACCCAAAGGATACTTACGATGACCACTTAGACACATAGTACGAATGGGTACACCAATCTCCATCATCAATCGAACTAGATCAAGTCGTTCCTGCTTTGACATCTCCAGTCGTTTTAACTTTTCTTCCGATTCATCAATACTAATTTCAACAAAGTCGTATGAAGCCTCCTTAGCCGCCAACAGTTTCTCCCTCCAGCTTAACGATGACGGCATGGATTTTTCATACAGCCCTAATGTATATGCTTTTTCCATACTTGCCTCCAAATCCTTTGCGAATCAATGCTGGTGAAATGAAGACAGTAAACGATATTAAATCTCTTCTTTTTTTACCTGATAAACAATAACACCTTTACTTCTAAACTCATCTAAAATATCTTCTGGTGCCAGTTCATCTGTAATCAAATACTTTACCTTTTCAATCGAGCAGCTTATAAAACTGCTACGTTTTCCGATCTTGGTATGGTCTGCCATGACATAGACTGCCTCTGTAGAATGATTCACCATAACTTCATTGACGCTAACTTCACTTGCAATCTCTGTCATCATTCCAGAATCAGGTGTAATCCCAGAGCAACCTACAAATGCTTTCTTTGCAAATACCGTTGATAGATTTCGAATTGCATAGTCACCTACCATCGCATCCTTTGGATAACGAAGCTCCCCACCTGTTAAAATTACATTAATACCAGGACCAAATTCTTTGTTAATCACTTTTCCATTATTGGTGATAGCTGTTACGTTTGATGCTGCCACGTACGAAAGCATTTGAAGAGCATTGCTACTTGTATTAATGAACAAGGAATCACCATCTTCAACTAAAGTCGCTGCATACTTTGCAATTAGTCTTCTATAATAAGATACCTCATCTGGCTCATCTGGCTCCACCACCGTATTACTTTTTAGTAAAACAGCACCTCCATGGGTTCGTTTTAACAGCTTTTGCTCCTCTAAGTACTGGAGGTCACGACGTATTGTAATCAAGGAAACACTAAGCTTATCTGCCAACTCATTAACCCTTACATTTGGATTTGACTGTACAAGTTCTAAAATCTTATCTCTTCGATTATCTACATATATTTTTTCTCTCTTCATAGACTTCCCCTACCCTTTTGATTTAAAATATTATATCAGTTTTTCATATGGTTGTCATTTTATTTCATAGCAATCAGAAGCCTAACTACACCTTATCTCTTGAAAAGATAGTATATATCAATCTTCTTACAAAGGGGGCTTTCTTTGTGCCCCCTTTCGTTCGTTCACTGTCTGTTTCCTTATATCAATTCATGTTCTTTCATCTTCTCTTCAATTTCTTGCGCCGACATAATGTTTCGAAGACCGATTACCTTTGTTCCCTTTTGTTCGGCATCCTTAAACATACCTGTGAAATTTTGTGCGCAAAATACAACATCATACTGCATAGCTGCACTTTTTCCTTCTGAAAGTGCGCAGTGGTGAACTTTTTGAGGCTTTAGGCCCACTTTATCCAAAACTTTTTGCATAGCCATTTTCATCATTAAGCTAGAGCCTGCGCCATTTGCACAGCATACCAAAAAAGTTAAATTTTCTCTTGCCATCTACGTTCTCCTTTTAAAAATTACTTATTTATTTTCACTTGCTTTTTTTCTTTATATGCTTCAAAGTCCTCAGTAATTAAGAAATATTTATCTTTATCTAATCTATATTGAATCTGAGGAATTAAAATCATCACGATTACGATTGCAGCAATTCCAAAGTAACTTAAGCACTTCATTACCGCCGTCATTACAGGCCATACCACTGCCCAATCCCACATGCCAAGGTATCCGCCGTAGGCTGCCATTCCAACCCAGCCCGCAATAATTGCAGAACCAAATACCTGACAGATTCCAGAGATAAATGGAAGAATAAGCGCCGCCTTTGCACCACCTTTTTCATTTGCAAACACCGCTATGGTTGCATTATCAAAAAACACTGGAACGAATCCACAGATAACAAGTACTGGACTCTTTAATACAATCAGTGCTGCAATGGCAATAATCTGACCTGCAAAACCTGCTAAGAATCCAAGTGGAACTGCATTTGCTGAACCAAAACCAAAGATAACTGCACAATCAACACCAGGTATTGAACCTGGAAGTAATTTGTTTGCAATTCCTTGGAAGGACTGTGTTAATTCTGTTACGAAAGTACGAACTCCTAATTGTAGTATAGCAAGGTATACCGAAAAGTAAAGACATGTCTTAATTACATAAAACAACATACTGTCTGCTTCCTTCATAAATTCCTTTGCTACCAAATAATCCTTACCTAAAATTACAAGAATAATTCCAAAGAATGCAAGCATTAAGATAGAAGTACATACCATATTTTCATTAAAGATGGACATAAAACCAGGTAGTTCAACATCATCAAGCTTTTTCACTTCTTTTCCATTTTTCTTTTTACCAAAGAGTTTTTCTGCAAGCCAGTAGTTAAGTGCTACTCCAAACATCTGTTGATGTGCCATACAAAAGCCAGCTCCATCTGTCATCTCCTGACAAGGCTTAACCGTAAGGTTAGAACCAACCGCCCAGTATAAACCAAGAATCAATGCCATTACAATAAGCATTTTGATATCACTATTTAATAAGAATGGACATGCAAACATAATTAACCAATAGGCAGTTGCTGCTTGCTGTACCTGTACGTGACCCGTTGTAAATAAGGCACGAAGTTTTGTAACTTTACTAAAGCGAACCAATAAAATGTTAACAATAAAGGCAATTAGCAAAAGTATCATTGCCTGACCAAAGCCTTTTCCAAACACCTCTTCCACACCAGCTGTTACTGCGTTTTGCCCAAAATATGGATCAATTACCATTGCATCCATATTAAAACGATCCTTTAAACCAACTAATACAGGTCTAAAATTTGAAACTAGTCCTCCAGAACCTACCGTAAGAATCAAATAGCCTACAATTGCTTTGATTGCTCCTGCCAATACATCATACCATTTTTTTCCTAGAAGTATGTAACCAATGATTACGATTAAACCAATCATAAACGCCGGCTGTTGCAATATATTTGTTGCAAAATAATTCCATACATTCATCACTATGCTCATCCCATTCTCCTCCTAATTAACCCTTTAAATACCGATTATCGATTTCTAATAAATCTTTTTCATTTTCTGCTTTCAATAAAGCTTCAATCACCTGCTCATTAGAAAGCATCTCGGATAAACGCATCATGTTATTCAAATGTTGCTCTGGATTGCATGATGCCAGTGTAAAAAATAACCTTGCATCTTTTTCTCTGTCGTTTTCATCAAATTGAACTGGTTTGTTTAACTTCATGAAACTAATGGCTGTCTTATGAACTCCTATTGCATTTTCTTGTGAATGGGGCATTGCAACCTCAGGAATAATAACAATATATGGTCCATACTTTTCTACACAGGCAATGATATCGTCCTTATAGTTTGCTTCCACTGTTCCATCCGCCTCTAACACTTCACAGCTCATTTTAATGGCTTCTCTCCAGTCACTCGCCTCCTCTGCAAATTTATAATGTTTCATTTCTACAAATTCTTTTAACATAATCTCCTCCCAAAACTTACAGACAAGAACGAAATGGAATATTTTGAGGTGCCTCAAAGCAATCTTCAAATCCTCTTGGATGGTGATATGCTTTCTTTTCCTTATCAGCAGGATAAATATATTTGCCTCCTACTTCCCAAAAGAACGGATGAAACTGATAATCGAGTCGATCCTTTTTCATTTCATACAACACCTTGATTTCATTCACATCTGCCATAAAGTTTGTCCATACATCATAATGAATTGGAATAACTACCTTGCACCTTAATGCCTCTGCCATGCGAAGGATATCACAAGAAGTCATTTTATCTGCCATACCAACTGGGTTTTCACCGTATGAGCCAAAAGCTACATCAATATCATAATCCTTACCATGCTTTGCAAAGTAAATGGAGTAATGAGAATCCCCACTATGATAAATATTGCCTCCTGGTGTCTTAATTAAGAAATTTACTGCTTTGTCATCCATATCAGTCGGACAAATTCCTGTCAGTTCTTCTCTATCTTCCCCTTGTGAATCAGTTGTTACAAGACAAGTACGGTCAAATGAATCAAGTGCTACAATTTCAATGTCCTTCATCTTAATAACATCCCCAGGTTTTACCGTAATACACTGTTCTTTTGGAACTCCCCACTTTAGCCATAACTCAACTGATTTCTTTGGTCCAATAAATGGAACTGGAATCTCATTTCCATTTTCATCTACCGTCGTCATCTTACTTTGAACTACATGCGCGGCATACTCTACACTCATGTGGTCTTGGTGGTAATGGGTAGCTAAAACTGCATCTACTTTTTTGATTGCGAATGGATCAATAACGAATGGCACAGCACGAAGATTTGGCTGCATTTTTCTGGCACCGCACATATTTGCCATTTGATGGCCTACTTGCATCTTTCCATTCCCATGAGTTCTCTTTCCATTCCCACACCACAAATCAATGGTGATGTTGCAATCATTTGGGGTTTTCACCCATAGCCCAGTACATCCAAGCCACCACATCCCTACATTTCCTGGCTGAATGACTTCATCTTCAATCTCTTCGTTTAGCCAGGTTCCCCATTCAGGAAAAGTGCTCATAATCCAATTTTCCCTTGTTATCTCTTGCACACGACTCATTTTATTACCTCCTGAATTTTATGATTGTTTTATGTTCGTTTTAGATTGTTTTACTATGTTTATATGATATATGTTAGCATATATACTATTCATATACAATAGTTTTTTGTCATTAATTGTGGTTTTGTATAATATAAACGAAAATTAACACTTGTTTTTATGCAATTATTTTTCATTTATACGTACTTTATTGCACTTATATGTAGTTATCTTAACTTTTTGTTATTTTTATGATTGTTTTATGATTGTTTTGTTGCAGTAATCTATTATTAATTAAAAAAATATTTTTTATCATTTGCTTATATAGTATTTCTTATTCTGAAATCATCAAATTTTTATGAGTCCTATTTGCATAAAAATTATTTACAACACAACCTATTGACATTTATAAACAGATATTATAATATTTTCATAAGACAATTGTCGATAATGAAAGGGGGTAATTGGTTTGACTATGATGAAAAAGCTACCGGACGCGGAGTTTGACATTATGAAGGTGGTTTGGCAGTTAGTTCCTCCTGTCACCTCCACTATGTTAATGAAAGAATTAAATATGCACTCAGAGAAGGTTTGGAAACTCCAGACTGTCCATACTTTACTAGGGCGTCTTATAAATCGAGGTTTTCTTAAATCCGAAAAGACAGGAAAAGAAAGGTTTTTTACACCACTCATAGGACAAGTTGAATATTTACAATTTGAAACACAAAGTTTTGTTAAGCAATACCACGGAAATTCTCTTCTTAATCTTGTTAACACGCTATATCATGGGGAAGAATTAAGTGATGAGGATATTGCAGAGCTCGCAAAATGGGCAAAGGAGTGTAGGAGAATAAATGGATAAATTTATATTTCAACTACTGTACTGTTCATTCGCAATGGCAATCATCACTTTATTCTATACACTAGTTGTTACTTTCTCCAAAAAACAGCATTCACCAAAGGGATTCTATTATACAGGAGTGGTGATCCTTGTGGGGTACTTGATTCCCTTCAGACCAAACATAACTCTTCCTGCGTCAATGAAGTTTAGCTTTCGCGAATTTAATACAACAGACCCATTACTTCATAATTCATTTGTATCGCCTTTAAGATCTTTTAATCAAACTAGAGACAATATAACTATAGCTAGAAACGATACTTTTTTATTACAAAGCATTTGTTTTTTATGGCTCATTGGTGCTATCGGGGTGCTTGTACACCATATCATTCGATATATATATTTTATAAAGACCGTAAGACGTTGGAGCATCGAAATTATTGACGACCAAATGTTAGCTACATTCGATGGGGCAAAGGCTTATTATGGCATTTCATCTCACATCAAGCTTATGAACTGCTCCTGCATATCCAGTCCTATGCTTATTTCTTTGATGCACCCAACAATTCTACTACCTGATATTTATTTATCTACAGAGGAATTAAAACTTGTACTGAGTCATGAATTAGTGCATTTCAAAAGAAAAGATTTGTTTATTAAAGGCGCATTGATATTATCCCTTGCCATCAACTGGCTTAATCCAGCCATTTATTTATTCTCGAAAGTATTTACACATTTTTGTGAAATATCTTGTGATGAAACTGTAACAGAAAATCTAAGCGAAAGTGTTCGATATCAATACGTCTTGGTTATTATGCGAGTAGCTCATGGAGCTTTAAAACCAAACACTGTATTCTCAACATTTTTTTATGGAGGTAAAGAGAACATGAAAAACAGAATTTCATTCATTATGAGAACTTCCAACAAACGAATGAGCATTGCCCTACTTAGTATTTGCTTTATTTTAACTTTAAGTACCAAAATAGCCTTTGCTGCTAATTCCGAAGAGTTTATGAACACTTCCAACAATTGGAAGTCTAGCTTTCTTGTCATCAAAACAAATGAAGAGATTGAAAAAGAGATGGCAGAATCGTTTTCCATAAAATATAGTAACGATTTTGATGAAAACGATTTTCCAGAAATGATTATTACTTATGATGAGGATGGTATTCCTATGGTAACTAACCCTAGTAATTCCTTTATGAGAGAAGCAGTTATTGCAACTACCAAACACAAAAAGAATGGTTTTTATTCTTCTTCCGACTGTTCTAACTCAAGTCTAGTCTTTTGGACTTTAAAAGGTGCATCAATTCAAGTGATTGATAGTTCAAACACAACTACCGTTGCAAAAGTGAAATGCGGCGATTATACTGGTTACATAAAAAAATCTGATTTAAAATTTTGATTCGTAAATGTTTCATTTACATTTTTTATTATATAAATCAATCTAGCTTCATAAGCAATAGCCCAGTACACTTAACCGGGCTATTCGCTTTATCTGTCTAACTTTAATCTGTAATTATATTATTCATTTGATTTTAATGCCTCAATCATATCTACATGCTTTAATTTATTATGCATCACCCACATAACCAAGGAGGAGAATAGTATCGTTAAGATTCCAGCATAAATATAACTCGATGTTTTTAAGACATAACTAAACATCATATTATCTAAAGACGCTGTACTTAATACAAAATAATGCAATATTTTTCCTAAAAAGCTTCCAAAAAAGATACCAAACAAGGATAAAATAATATTTTCCCTATAGATATACATGGTTACTTCACCATCATAAAATCCAAGTACCTTTATCGTTGAAAGCTCACGGATACGTTCTGATACATTAATATTGGTCAAGTTATAAAGCACTACAAAAGCAAGCACTGCTGCTGCTATTACAATTACCAATACTACCGTATTTAAACTATCCATAGTTGCATCAAACGTTCCTATCATTGAAGTATTATACGATATTGCAAGTATTCCTTTGTATTGATTTAGCTTATTGGCAAGCTGATCCTCCCACTCTGGACTTTGATTGTAGCGAAGCAGAGCACCGTTAAAGGTAATTTCACCCTCCCCTAAACAATCAGCATACGTCTTAGGCGATAGGTAAATAAAGTGTCCCGCGTAATTTTCTGTTATTTTGGCAACTGGTACCTCAAAGGTCTGGTTGTCAGAATCCGTTAATGTAAGTATGTCACCAACCTTTACCTGAAACAAGTCGGATAGTTTCTCCGTAATTACTGCTCCCTCTTTTGGAATATCAAATACATCTGTACTTCCTCTTTTTTGAAGGGTTACATACGATGAAAAAAGAGCGGTATCATACGGCGCAATCACCATAACTTGTTGGGTATTAACACCTGTTTTTTTCACTTTATATAATTGATTAGCAATGAGAATAGAACCCTCGATGCCTTCCAATTTTTCAATCACATCTTTTGCTTCCTCTTTCTTTTCGCTTGAAGCATCCTCATCAAATATTACCATTGCCTGATACTTTACTATATCTTTATATTGTAACTTTGACATCAAAGATATCGAATCCCCGATACCAAATCCAGTTATCATAAGCCCCATACAACCCGCAATTCCAAATATGGTCATAATCATACGTTGCTTATAACGAAATAGATTTCTCATGGTTACTTTCTGTACAAAATTTAACCGATTCCATATCGGAGTGATTCGCTCTAAGAATATTCGCTTTCCAACCTTTGGAGCCTTTGGTCTCATCAGCGTAGCTGGTGTTCCTGTTAGTTCTTGGCGCAGTACAACCCATACAGAGATGCCTGTTGATAATACAGAAATGCCTACTGCCACTAATGCAATCCACAAGTAGGAATGAAACTGTTTATCGGGCAAATCATACATAGAACGGTAGGCACTAACAATGATTTTGGGTATACCATAAAATCCTCCCAGCAATCCCAAAATCGCTCCAATACTGCTTGCACCTAATGCATATACATAGTATTTCAAAGAAATTTCAAAATTTGTATAACCTTGAGCCTTTAATGTTCCAATCTGAACACGCTGTTCTTCAATCATTCTGGTAATGGTTGTTAAACTAACGAGCGCCGCAATCGCAAAGAAAAATGCCGGAAAAACTAACGAAAGGGCAGAAAGTCTTTTTGCATTGTCTGCATATTCATCATATCCTGGATTATCAGACCTTGATAATGCATAATAAGTAGGGGCTTTTAAATCATTTAATTCTTTTTCTCCATCTGCGATTTCCTTCTCTGCATCCGCAATCTTTTGCAGTGCATCTGGCTTTTTCTCTTGATACTCTGCCAATCCATCTTCATATTCTTTTTCTGCATCCAAAAGCTTTTGTTTTTCTTCTTCTAGCTTTGTAACTCCTTCCTCATATTCCTTCCAGCCATCTTCAATTTTTTGCTTTGCCTCGGCTAACTTTGCTTCCCCATCTGCTTTTGCCGCCTCAAATTCACGCGTTTTTTCAATGATGGTATCATTTCCATTGTTGATTTGCTCTTGCGCCTTATCTAATTGCTCTTTGGCACTTGCAAGCTCTGCTTGCTTTTTCTCCAATTCACTTTTGGTGGTTGCTATTGTTTTGATTCCTTCTTCTATCTGTGATAGGATTCCTTCCAAGGTTGTAACAATTGTCTCTCCTCCTATTTTCCCAGCAAAATAAGCCCTCCACAAGTCCCCAACTGTCTGACCATTCCCAAGAGAAATAGAATCTCCTGCCGCAATAAGAGCATTTTGTTGATCGGTTGGAATAAAAGAAGCAGGAACTTCTATTACTTGTTTTGTCTGCTCAAGGAATGCTTGTAACTGATTCTTTTGCGTAGTCAGCTCCGTTTCCTTTGCTTCAATCTCTTTTAACCCTTTTGCTATTTGCTTTCTGCCCTCTTCTACCTTTTTACGATTCTCATTGATTTCACTTTGACCACTTGCAAGCTGATTGCCTCCGATATCAAGCTGAGTTTTACCGTCTGCTATCTGCTCATCAAAAAGAGCTTTATTATCCTCATACTCTTTTTCTCCGTCTAGAAGCTTTTGTTTTGCATCCGCTAACGTTTTCTCTCCATCGGCTAGTTTAACTTTGCCATCTTCTATTTTCTCTTTGGCATCGGTTAGCTTTTTTTCTCCATCTAAAAGCTCTTGCTTTCCCTCCTCCACCTTCTTTTTCGCATCCTCTAATGTCTCTTTCGCTTCTTCTTTGATATCCGCAAGACGAGTGATGGCTCGTGTTTCAAAAGAACTTTCAATTTGTTTTTCATACTCGTTAATGATGTCCTTATATTGAGAACTGTAAGAATCCAAACCTCTTAGGCTCTTTAGCGTAAGATAGGCATCCGTATACACAGGCAGATTAAAATCTTTGTTCGAAATAACGCCAAATCCGTCTAAAAGCCCTTTCCCAACCGTACCACTACCAAGCTGTTTATCGGATATATACAGCGGGCTTTTGACAAATCCCACTATCTTATAATCTGTTTTGTGAAACTGCTCGGATAAATCGGTATCTTCGCTATCTGGTTTGAAGGTAACCATATCTCCTATCTGGTAAATAGATGTCATCATATCACTATACAAAAGAGCGATTTCACCACTCTTGCTTGGCAATTTGCCATCGATTACTTCAAATTGATTCAAGGTATTTCCTGCATCATAGGAAAAGATTCTTAACAGCCTATCTTGCTTTTGTGTGATAACATCTTTTGAATAACCGACTTCTAATGTATCTATGCCTTCTTGCTGTTTTATAATTTCAATGTCTTCCTCTTCAAGTCCCATCGTCGATACAATATGTATATCCATCAGCTTTTGGTTCTCAAAGTAAAGTTTGGCAGTTTGTAACATATCTGGTCCTGATGCATTTAATCCCGAAAAAAAGGAGACTCCAATTAAGATAAGTAATAAAATAGAAATAAATCTTGCCTTGGAGGTAAGAATTTCTTGAAAAATAAGTCTTGTTAATGCTTTTTTCTTCTTCATATCAGGCTCCTTACTACCATTCTATTTGTTCCACAGGAATAGGAGTCTTATTTACTTCAATGCTTCTAACCTTTGCATTGTGAATATGAATAACACGATCTGCCATAGGCGCGATTGCAGAATTATGCGTAATAACAATTACTGTCGTACCAGTCTTTTGACTCGTGTCTTGTAATAACTTAAGTATCTGCTTACCAGTCTCATAATCAAGCGCTCCAGTTGGCTCATCACAAAGCAAAAGTTTTGGGTTTTTTGCCAGTGCTCTTGCAATTGCAACTCTTTGCTGTTCTCCACCTGAAAGCTGGGCAGGAAAATTTAACTTTCTATCACTTAATCCTACTTGCTCTAACACCATATCCACATCGAGTGCCTCAGGGGATATTTGGGTTGCCAGTTCTACATTTTCCTTTGCTGTTAAATTAGGAACCAAATTATAAAACTGAAACACAAAGCCTACGTCTTCTCTGCGATACTTTGTAAGCTGTTTTGAAGAATAGGTCGCTATATCAACACCATCTACCAGCACCTTACCCTCATCTGGTGAATCCATACCACCTAAAATATTTAAAACGGTTGATTTACCTGCTCCACTAGGTCCAAGAATTATGGCAAATTCACCTTTTTCAATTTCAAAATTAATTCCATTATTGGCAACGATTGTACTCTCACCCATATGGTATCTGCGATATTCATTTATTATTTTTACATAGCTCATGACCGTCTTAATGCCGCCTTTCTACATCCTTCACTTGTTTTACCAAAATCATTATAGCAAAATCAACACAAGCAAATGTCCCACTTGTGTCATCTACTAAATAATAGTATACTAGTCATAAACAAAAAACAAGATATTCTTTTTAACTTACACAAAAAGGAGCATATGTGTCACTATGTATAAAAAACAAACAAGTACCGTTGCCTTACAATCTCAAAAGTGGATTGCCCAGGCTTTACTACGATTATTAGAACAATATAGTTTTAAAGAAATTACCGTTACACAAATATGCCTTGAGGCAGGACTCGTCAGAAAGACCTTCTACCGTAATTTTCGCACGAAAGAGGATATCATACACTACATCATCGATCAACTATTTCTATCGTTTCAAACTGTTTTTGACATTAGAACAACGCCGCCATTAGAAATATTTACTCACTACTATGAGTATTGGGCAAAGGAAAAGCGTCTTCTCACCATTCTTCATCGAGACGAATTATTTTATCTTTTAACCAGAAAATATGTGGAATATGTGGATTCAGTAAATCTATATTTCTTCCAATCTCACAACGGCGCTTTTGCAGAGCTTGAATCCTATGCGGTTCGCTTTATTGCTGGTGGCATGGTGTCTATTTTGGAACATTGGCTTGAATGCGGATTCAAAGAACCAATTGATAAGTTAACGCAACTTACTGAAACCTTGTTACTTAGTGCAAATATGTATTTATCCTCTTCACATCTAGATTGACAAACATCCAAAAAGCCAAAGATTAAGCAATATAATCTCTGGCTTTATTTTAACTTTATTCTGATATTTTATTTGTATTAGGCTTAAATAATAACGTAATCTGATGTAAAACACCCAATGCCCACGTTCCATATATAATTAATGCATATCTGTCATTAGGAGGTGCCCCATCTCCCATCGTAAACCACAATGCAATTATCACACTAATTGTTATGTAAGGTAATGCCCTTAATTTTTTCTCAAAACAGCCTCTTTGAGTCGCTTTATTTTTTCAGTTGCATCTGATTTGGTGCTGCCTTTTACTCCTATGTAGTACTTAATCTTTGGCTCTGTACCAGAGGGTCTGATACAAAACCATGCATCTTCTAATTCATAATACAATACATTTGATGCTGGCAGTAATATTTTCTCCGCTTCGTTTGTTACTACATTATATTTCTTTCTTATTTCGTAATCATAGATATACCTAACTTTAAAACCAGCAATATCCTTTGGAATACTTACTCGATAACTCTCTATCAACTTTTCAATCCACTCTTTTCCCCCAACAGCATGAAATGTCTGTGTAAATAAATCCTCCTTATAACATCCGTACTTTTTATAAATTTCCTCCATCTGATCAACAAGGGTCATGTTATGTTCTTTATAAAAAGCGGCAGCCTCACACATTGCCATAGCTGTCATAACTGCATCTTTATCTCTTACACAGGTTCCCAATAGGCAGCCAAAGCTTTCTTCAAATCCAAATAAAAATTCAAAAGATTTTTCTTCCTCAAATATCTTAATTTGTTCCCCAATGTATTTAAAACCTGTTAACGTCTCGATCAATGTTACATCATACTCTTTTGCCATTTTCTTTGCCATATCAGAAGATACAATCGTACTAATAATTGCTCCGTTTTTTGGCAAGATACCCCTTTTCTTTTTTGTGTACAACTGATATTCACATAGAAGCAACCCTGACATATTTCCATTAAAGGCTACATATTCCCCAGTTTTATTATCTTTTACATAAACTCCTAATCGATCCGCATCTGGGTCTGTGGCCAGAATAATATCTGCATCCACTTTTCTTGCAAGCTTTAATGCTAGTGTAAATACCTCTGGTTCCTCGGGGTTTGGATAACTAACCGTCGAGAAATTTCCATCTGGTAGTTCCTGTTCTTTTACAATATAAACTTGTTTAAATCCTAATTCATCTAAAATTCGCCTGATTGGTTTATTGCCGCTCCCATGAAGAGGAGTGTATACGATTTTTAACTTTGATGCCATGTTCAAAATACTTTCTGGATGGAGTATCAGCTTTTTTAAATCTTCTATATAGTCTTTGTCAATTTCCTCTCCAATAACATGATACAGACCTTTTTTGATGGCATCTTCCTTTTTCATAATTTGTATTGATTGATACTCTTTTACTAGATTTACCTCATTTATTATTTCTGCATCTCTTGGCGCTGTGATTTGGGCGCCATCCTCCCAATATACTTTATAACCATTGTATTGCGAAGGATTGTGACTTGCTGTAATCACCACTCCTGCAATGCAGCCTAATTTCCTAAGGGCATAAGAAAGCTCAGGGGTTGGCCTTAACGATTCAAAAATATATGAATTTATCCCATTTGCATTAAGACACAAGGCAGTTTCCACCGCAAACTCCTGCGAATAATTTCTTGAATCATACGCGATTGCAACACCCTTTTTTTCTCCCTTTTGTTGACAGATATAACGACTCAATCCTTGTGTTGCCTTTCGCACCGTATATTTATTTATACGATTCGTTCCAGCTCCAAGAATACCTCGTAACCCTCCTGTCCCAAATTCTAACTCTTTGCAAAAGCGTTCCTCGATTTCTTCTCTATTATCCTCAATGCTTATTAGTTCTTTTTTTGAATCTTCATCTAACCATTTTGAATTACGCCAATACCAATACTTTTCTAATGCATTCATATCTTTCATTTACAATTTTCTCCTCATGCTATAATAAATCTTTTAAACAAAGCTAGATATTTCTTTCAGATACTCTTGATTCTTACGAATGAGTTCTATTCTTTGCGCTACGCACTCTACTGATCGAAGAGGATCTTGCGGCGTATGAAATACATAATCAATCAGTTTATCCATGGTAGTTGTTGCTACATGCATTCTTGTATCGCTAGAAGCATAATAAATGAAAACATCTCCATTTTCTTTGGCAATCACGCCGTTTGTAAATACAACATTCGAGACATCTCCTACTCGTTCTTCCCCTAATGGTCCAATTAACAAACCAGATGGCTTTGCAATAACTTGTTGAGGATTTTTAATATCGGTTGCAAATGCATAAATTACATATCTAAGCCCTGCTGCTGTATTTCTTACACCATGTGCAATATGAATCCATCCTCTTTTGGTCTTGATAGGAACGGCTCCAGCTCCATTTTTAGCCTCCGTAATTGTATGATACTTTCGCATGCTCGTAATCACTTCTTCTTCAATCACTGCATGCTCTATATCGTCACAAAGTCCAAATCCAATTCCTCCGCCACTTCCTGTATTAATAAAACCATCCATAGGACGTGTGTAAAAGGCATACTTTCCATTTACAAACTCTGGATGTAGAACCACGTTTCTTTGTTGAGGCGAACGCAATGTAATTAGATTATCTAACCTCTCCCATTTTTTTAAATCTTTTGTGCGAACAATCCCAGCCGCTGCAACTGCCGCCGATAAATCCTCCTCTTTTGTATCCTTGCTTTCCGAACAAAACACTCCATATATATATCCATCCTCATGCTTTGTAAGACGCATATCATAAACATTCGTTTCCTCTTTGCACGTATCTGGTAACAAAATTGGTTCATCCCAAAAATGAAATCCATCTATTCCAGTGTCGCTTTCAGCCACCGCAAAAAAAGACTTTCTATCATTTCCCTCAACTCGGGCAACAAGATAAAATTTTCCATTTAATTCAATCGCCCCAGAATTCATCACCGCATTCACGCCTAAGCGTTCCATAAAATACGGGTTTGTCTCAGGGTTTAAATCATATTTCCATTCAACCGGAATATGATCTCTTGTTAGAATCGGATCTTTGTATCTGTCAAAAATCCCATTATAGAATTCACTCTTTTGATTTTTCTTTGCAATTAGCTTCTCTAGTTTATTCTGTTCCACATAAAACTGTTTATGTAACATCACAAAATCCTCCTCATTATTTCAATACACATTCTTCCATTGTGGTAAGGGCATTTCCAAGGTTCTACAATTGGCATCGTTTTTATCACTTTTCCCTCTTTGTCCAAAGCCCAAAACCACTCCGCTCCTTGTCTTTTATCCACTACATTCTCTTTAACATACTCCCACAACTTATGTACTGCTATTAAATACTTTTCATCAAAAGTCTTTTGGTATACATTGTAAAAACCTACCATTGCTTCCGCCTGTACCCACCAGATTCTACTTTGATCTTCGATTCCTTTAAACTTTTCATTTTTCATCGAGCCATCGCCATTTAAGGCATTCTTGTATACTGCATGAGCCAATGCTGTCGTATACGCTTTTGTTTCCTTCACCAGATTCTTTTCTTGTACGACGTCACAGGCGTAATCCAACAGCCAAGAAGCTTCTATATCATGCCCATAGGAATAAAGATCAGAAATCGTATGGAACTTCTCGTCAAAAAAGACCTCCAGTCGAACTTTTTCTTGATTATAAATTCTATTTTTAAATATTCTAAGGATTTCTTCTAATCTTTTTTTCACCTTATTTTCTTTTCCCACTCGATATAACTGCGTATAGGCTTCTAGAATATGTAAATGCGTATTCATTGTTTTGTCTGCTAGCAGTCCATTTTCGGATAATTTTTCGTTACTTTCAGGCTTCCAGTCTTGTGTAAATGACTCTAGGTATCCATATTGGTCCACGCAGGTAGTTTCCAGACGTTCAAACAATTGATAAGCAAAATCCAATGCACTCTTATCTTTTGAGGCTTCATAATAAGACGCCAGCGCATAGATTGCAAACGCTTGGTTATAAGTATGCTTCGTGCTATCTGCAACTTTTCCATCATAAGTTACAGACCAAAAAACACCTCCATACGTTTTGTCAAGAAAGACATTTTTCATATAGTAAAAAGCATGATTGGCTTCTTCTAATAATGTGGTATCTCCCAACGCAGTATATGCGTTTGAAAAAAACCATAAAATACGACTATTTAAAATACAACCCTTCTCGTATTCTTTCTGAACTTGCAGGTTAAAATCCATATAACCATAATATCCTCCAAAATCGTCGTCTCTAAGCCCTTTCCAAAATGGAATAATCTTTTCTTCCAGATGTTGTTTTACTTCTTCTTTTAGACTCATGCTATTAATCTCCTTATTATTAGATTAACGAACTCCTATTTCTGTATCAGTTACAGATACCTTGCTATGTTCTTTGATATAACAAATCAGTTCATCAACATATGCAAACGCAAGCCCAACATAGCTATCAGCCGCACCATAGTAGATTGCAATTTTACCTGTTTCACTATCATGAATTGTCGCACATGGAAAAGTTACATTTGGTACAAATCCTCTTTCCTCATACCATTCTTCTGGGGTGAGCAAAAAATTTTCACAACGATATTTCACAATGGAGGGATTGTCAATATCCAGAATAGCTCCTCCAATGCTGTAAACATATCCATTACACGTTCCACTTACACCATGGTAAATCAAAAGCCACCCTTCACTTGTTTCAATCGGAGCAGCTCCGCCTCCAATCTTTAAAGACTCCCACCACATACTACTTTTTCCCATAACGTGGCGATGTTTTCCCCAATATATCATGTCTGGACTTTCCGATAAAAATATGTCTCCAAATGGAGTATGCCCACTGTCACTTGGTCTGGATAGCAATACAAAATTTTCACGTATTTTTCTAGGGAATAAAACCGCATTCCTATTAAATGGAAGAAATGGGTTTTCAATTCGTATAAATGATTTAAAGTCTTTTGTTTTTGCCATTCCGATTGCTGCACCATAAAAATCCTGACACCAGATTAAATAGTATGTATCTTCAACCTTCACAAGTCTTGGATCATAAGCATACACAGGCATAAATTCATTTCCATCTTCATCTGTAAACTGTATTTTCTCTTTCTCAAACTCCCAATGAATCGCGTCCTTACTTCTTCCCATATAGATATATGGTATTCCATTTGTCTGTTCTCCACGAAATACACCTACGAATTCATCTTGATAAGGAATGACTGCACTATTAAAGATTCTTGCTACTCCTTCAACAGGATTCCTTCCAATAATAGGATTATTGCTATATCTCCAAATAGGTGCCCCTGTTATATTATGTGGTTTTTCCTGCCATGGTACGTTAGGTACTTTAGAATTTAAAATTTTAATGTTATTCATTTTTATCTCCTTTTATCTATATGTTTATGATTTGTTTTTTCATGCTATATTTATTCTTTCACAGCCCCTGCTGCCATTCCTCCATACACTTGTTTCTGAAAGATAAGGAATATAATCAAAATCGGTATAATGGTAATTAACACACCTGCGCAAATGTAGTTATACTGATTTCCATAAGGTCCTGTAAAGGTATAAAGCGCAGTTGATATCGTCTTTAAATCGGGAGTCTGCAAATAAAGATTTGACATATAATACTCATTATAGATACCTACTCCTTTTAGTACCATGGTTGTGACAATCGCAGGTTTTAATAACGGAAATAATATTTTAAAAAATACACCAAAATAGGTACAGCCATCCATAATAGCCGATTCATCCAAAGATACCGATATATTCTCAAAAAACTGCAGAAAAATGTAAATCGAAATAATATCCGTCCCCATAAGCACAATCATATATCCATAAAGATGATTAATAAAACCAAGTTTATGCATAATCTGGTAAACGGTTACCTGCGTTGCTATTCCAGGAATTAACGACGCAAACATAAATAAATTACGGATGAAGGCATTTCCCTTAAACTCAAAACGATTTAAAACATAAGCAAGCATTGAACCTATAAATACAGATGCAACCAATACAACAACCAACACCAAACCCGTATTAAGAAACCCCCTTAACATATTAGCCTGTTTAAATGCCGTTACAAAATTATCAAAATTTAAGAAGGATTGAGGTCTATCTAGCACTGATGTATTGGCATATTCCTCATTCGTTTTAAAAGCTGTCAGTACACAAACCAAAACAGGTATCAGCGCGATTATTGACGCAAATATTAATGATATATATTTTATTATTGTAAATATAAATGTACCAAGTTTCATTTTCTTCAATTTATGTTCACTCCCTTTCAAGCATTCTTTTCAACTTTTTTTCTTCATTTTTTCTCCGCCTAACTGCACTCTTTGATTCATCTGCCGTTCCATCATCAAAAACATAAGCAAAAAATAATTTTTGCATGACAGTACATATGATAATAATAATAAATAAAATGATGGCCATTGCACACGCCAGACCTACTTTTTGATTTTCATGAGCCAAGCGATTCATTATAACAAAGTAAGTACCCGTTCCCATGGTTCCGTTCGTAATTACATATGGCGGTTCAAATGCGCTAAGAGAGCCACTAATTGATAGAATCAAATTCAATACGATAATAGACTTAATACTTGGTAAAATAATATAGCGAAACTGATGCCACTTATTAGCACCATCTAAACATGCCGCCTCATATAAATCAGGTGATACCGACATCATAGCGCCCAAAAATAGAATTGTGTTTTGTCCCATATACCTCCATACCGATGTTGCTACCAACGATATATTATTAATTCTCTTATCTTGAAGCCAATATGGTATACTTTCTGCATTAAAGCCTAGTCCAGTCAATATGGTATCCAACACAAATCCTCTTGCATAAAAAAATCGAAAAATAAACCCTACTGCAATTCCACAAATTAAATATGGAAAAAAAATTGCTCCCTTAAACACCGAACTGCCTTTCACACCAAACACCATCATGGTTGCAAAATAAAGCGCAAGCACCAACTGTACCAAGGCTCCCCCCATATAATAAACACTGACAATCAGTGATTTAAAACAATCATCTCTTCGAAAAACATCGATGTAGTTTTGAAATCCAACAAACTCTCGTGGACCTATATATTTCATTTTATAAAAACTAAATTCAATCATTTTAACAAAGGGAATCCCTGTAAATACCACAAGCAGAGTTAAGGGAATAATCATAAACGTTATAATAACCATCAATTGCTGACCCTTTTTGCTTCTTAGTTTACTTTTTAATGACACTTTACTAGTCGAAACAGATGTCATTTTATTACTCATAAAAACCTCCTTAATATAGTCACAGAAAGGCAATTGCAATATATCGCAATTGCCTTTCTATATTATTTTACTCTTGAACCTGCATACCTAATATCATTTGCGCATTCGTCCATCTAGTATTCCAATCATCCATAATTTCATCTAATGTTTTTGTACCATAAAGAGCTGCTTCTAATATTTCACTTTTTGTATAATCATTTTTGTTGATTCCTATTTCACTTTCATTGTTTACTTCTTCAAAAAAATCTTCCTCTCCCTCTTTTGCAGGATTATTGGATAGTAATTCAACACCCTCAAAATCAGCCAGCGTCTTAGGAAGTTCTTTTGACTTTAAGGCTGGAATACTTCCCTCATCCTCATAAATAGAAGATTCTTCAATCAGCCATTTTACATATAACATAGATGCTATCTGATTTTCTGTAGACACTCGATTATTGATACCAAAGCTATAGTTTCCTCCTGCACCAGCATACTGTGTTCCCTCTACCGTTATGGGAAACGGCATATAAGCCACATCATCTGCATTCGCTCCTGCATCCTTACATTGCTGTACAGCCCATGATCCTAATACCATAGAAGAAATTTCTCCATTGTTTAACAATGATTTGGACGATTCCCAATCGCTGCTTGCTGGGTCTTCTTCAATCAACCCTCTATGAACAGCTTCATATAACACGTAGTAAACTGCATAAGGCCCTGTCATTTGTTCATTTTTTTCAAATGGATTCTTAATATGTACAATATCATTCATAAAGTCTGGGCTTCCAGTGGCTGTAATTCCAATGTAGGAATCCCACTGTCCCATTGGCCATCCAGCAGCAAAGTTGCTATACAAAGGAATCGCATCCGTATTCTCTTTTATTTGTTGCAAGCATTCCAAAAAAGCATCTGGCGTTTTTGGCACTTCCTTTATTCCCGCTTTTTCCCAAACTTTTTTGTTATAAACAATTCCACCTGCTGTTCCACCATTCGCAATACCGTATTGCTGTCCGTTAAATGTCTTTTCAGAACAGAAATTATAGATTTTGTTCAAGGTATCAAAAGCGCCAAATGTAATAAAATATTGTGGTAGTTCACTCTTATCAACAGAAGTAGGAATAAAACAAATATCCCCCCAATCTCCTGCTGTTAACCTTAAATTTAAGGATTCCTCATAATCAGTAACCGCTTCATAAGTTACCTTAATATTAGGATATAACTTCATAAACTCTTCAGCATATCCTTTATATACCGTATCAACAATATCAGTTCTATTTGTAAGAATTTTAATTGATGCAGACAAATCTTGATAATCTTCTCCCAAATGAATCGCATCAATCGTAGGTACAACACTATTTTCTGATACTTCATTTGTTCCCGTAGCCTTTGCAGCTTCTTTGTCATTTGTGCCTGTACAGGCAGTTAATGAAAAAACCATAGCCGTAATAACACTAAACCCAATCATCCTTTTTCCTAGTTTCATAATAAAACCTTCACCCTTTCTGTTGTTAACATTTAATTAATTTATTGCTTAATTAATTAATTAAAATTTTAATATAAAATTAAATTCTTTTCAATATCTTTTTATTTTTTCGTGATATATAATTATTTTTTATTTGTTTATTTGTGTATTTTTTACAAGTTTAAGCGCATTTTTAAATTAAATTTTTTTATTTAATTTAATTTTTTTAACTTGGTTTAATGTCTGTTATATTAAATCCATTGAAAAATGCGTTTGCTATTCATTCTTGGGAAATAAAAGACATGCACCTATTAATAATAAGAATAAACAGTTGATTTCGTACAATAATTTTAGTAGGAAATAACTAGAATTGGATTGACATTTCAACACAATTATGTTTAATATAAAATACATCTTAAATTTAACTAATTTTTAATTAATTATTTAACTATCACAAGGCATTAGTAGGAGGATTACTCATGACAAAGCAAACATTAAATGGGGACTGGAAAATCGAGAATATGCAAAGCGGCATTTTTTGTATCGGAACTGTTCCAGGAACAGTCATATCCGCTTTTTGCGAAAATAATATTTTTGAAGATCCATATTTTCGCACCAACGAATACATTGTTCGTGAAGCCATGAAAGACAACTATAAATTTACTAGATATTTTGATGTAGAAGAAGCTTGTTTTGAAAAGAAGCATATTGAGTTAGTATGTTACGGACTTGATACAATCGGTACTATTATTTTAAATGGCCACAATATAAAAAAAGTCAATAATATGCACAGAACCTGGAGAGTTTCTTGTAAAAAGCATTTAAAAAAGAATAACAACCTTATTGAAATTATTTTTAAATCCCCTATAAAACACATACAAGAATATCAACCTTCAAAAGGAAAAGAAATATCTTTTGTTTCAAGTGGAGTTATGGGTGGAAATCAATATATAAGAAAAGCACATTCTATGTTTGGATGGGATTGGGGACCACAGTTACCAGATATTGGAATCTGGCGCGATATAGAATTACAAGCATACAACGATATTCGTATGTGTGATGCTTTCATTAAACAAATACACGATGACCAAAAGGTCTATGTAAAAGTTACCGTTCCTTTTTTATGTGATGAAAACGCAAAACATTATGAGGTTAAAATATCAATTGAAAACCATGATGAACATCAGCAAGTTGTTCTGCCAGCAAATGAAACCATAACCCACACCTTTATTGTTAAAAACCCCAAGCTATGGTGGCCAAATGGATATGGAGATCAACCATTATACAAGATAAGTATTCAATGCCGAAAATCACAAGAAGAAATCGTTGAGGAAAAAGATTATACCATCGGATTAAGAACACTAACCATTAAGCAAGACAAAGATAAATGGGGTAATGAATTTGCCTTTTGTGTAAATGGAATTAAAATATTTACAAAGGGAGCTAATTACATACCAGAGGATTCTATTTATCCACACATTACCACTCAAAAATTGGATTATCTTACAGATTGCGCCATAAGAGCGAATTACAATTGCCTTAGAATATGGGGCGGCGGTTATTACCCTTCTGATTACTTCTATGATTTGTGCGATCGAAAAGGACTTATTATATGGCAAGACTTTATGTTTGCATGCAACATTTATGACTTAACAAAAGAATTTGAGGAAAACATTGTAGCAGAAGTATATGACAATGTGCAAAGATTACACCATCACGCATGCCTTGGTATGTGGTGCGGGAATAATGAAATTGAATCTGCCTGGGAAAACTGGGGTGGTTTTAAGGATCATTCAAAAAAATTACGAGCTGATTATATCAAATTATTTGAATATATATTGCCAAAGGCAATGCAGCAAAAAGATGATATGACTTTCTACTGGCCCTCTTCCCCATCCTCAGGAGGTTCCTTTGACAAACCAGATAGTTCGGATATTGGAGACGTACATTACTGGGAGGTATGGCATGGTCTAAAACCTTTTTCAGAATTCCAGAATCATTACTTTCGATTTTGTTCTGAATTTGGATTTCAATCATTCCCAGCTTTTAAAACCGTCAAAACCTATACTAGCAAAGAGGATTGGAATATTTTTTCCAAAGTAATGGAAAGTCATCAAAAAAACGATGCCGCAAACGGAAAAATTCTTTACTACCTATCAGAACTATTTTTGTATCCAAAGGATTTTGACAGTATGCTCTATATCAGCCAGATATTACAAGGTCTAGCCATTAAAGCCGGAGTAGAACATTGGAGAAATAATAGAGGACGGTGCATGGGCGCTTTATACTGGCAGATGAATGACAACTGGCCAGTAGCCTCTTGGTCAAGCATTGATTATTATGGTCGTTGGAAGGCACTCCATTATATGGCAAAGAAGTTCTACGCTCCTTTTAACGCAACCATTGTGCGTAAACATTACAATATAATGGTATATTTACAAAACGAAACCCTTCATATGCAAGACGCTACAATTACAATCAACCTAAAAACATTCGACTTTCATACCACTTATAGTAAAACACTAAAATGTACTGTCGATAGCTTAAGTGCAATACAAATTTATAATTTTAATTATGAAGATTTGGTAAAGGAAAAAGAAGAACAAGTATTTCTAGAGTGCATTGCCACCTTTGAAAACGGATATCAAATTAAGCAAACAGAAGTCTTTCTCCCTTATAAACATTTACATTTGCAAAAACCTGATTATTTTGTAAACATACAGGAATTCAATGAAGAAATTATAATTGAAGTCAAAACAAATACCTACGCACCATTTTTAGAATTAGATTTTATCAATTTAGATGCAATTTTTAGTGATAACTATTTTGATATTACTAGTGAAGAAGGAGCAAAAATAAGCATAGCAAAAGCGGATATCAAAGGTAATACAAAAGACATTGAGCAACTAAAACAAGAACTTACAACAAGAAGTCTTTATGACTCATTTATTTAGGAGGAGTAATAGAATGGGAATTCAATTTAGTAAAAGCAAAAAAATATTTAAGTTAGATACGTTGCATACAACTTATATGATAGGTCTAACAACAGAAGGATATGTCGGACACATGTATTACGGTACCCGTTTGCAAAATATCGGAGGAGAATATCTTCTTAGAACAGAGGAAGCACCCTTTACCCCTTCCAAAAACAAAAGAGAAAAATCATCTTTTCTTGATTTTTTCCCAATGGAGTACCCAACTGGCGGAATCGGTGACTATAGAGAAAGTTGTTTAAATGTAAGAAACGAAGACGGATGTCTGGGTTGTGAAATACACTATGTTACCCATTCCATTCAAAAAGGAAAGCCTTCTTTAAAAGGCTTACCCGCTTCTTTTGGTAGCGACGAAGATGTGATGACATTAGATATCACTTGTATCGATAACATATTACAATTAAAAGTTATACTATCTTATTCCGTCTTCGAAAAGCAAGACATTATAACCAGAAGCATACAAGTCATCAATCAAGGAAAAGAAAATCTTAAATTGGAAAAAGTATACAGTTCTTGCCTAGATTTAGATAATCAAAACTTTGAAATGATCACTCTTCACGGTTCTTGGGCAAGAGAGCGACATATTCAAAGAGGTAAAATAAGATACGGAAAGCAAATGGTATCTTCTGCAAGAGGTGAGTCAGGGCATCAAGAACATCCATTTATTGCACTTGTAACACCTGAAACCACGCAGGATTACGGAGAAGTATATGGTATGCACTTTGTTTACTCTGGGAACTTTATAGCCCAGGCAGAGCTTACACAGTTTGACTCTGTACGAATGGTTATGGGGATTCATCAAGAAGAATTTTGCTGGAATTTAACTCCCAAAAGCTCCTTTCAAGCTCCTGAAGTTGTATTAGTTTATTCAAATGAAGGTTTAGGGAAAATGACACGCTCCCTACATGATTTTTACAGGGAGCACATGATACGTAGTCCTTATAAACACAAAAAAAGACCTATTTTAATCAACAACTGGGAAGCAACATATTTTGATTTCAACACAGAAAAACTTCTTGCCATTGCAAAAGAGGCCAAAAAAGCAGGAATAGAAATGCTTGTGATGGATGACGGCTGGTTTGGAAAGCGAAATAGCGATAATTCTTCGTTAGGGGATTGGTTTGTCAATGAAGAAAAAATAACTTCAGGACTAAAATCACTTGTAGAGCAGGTCAATGAAATTGGACTAGAATTTGGAATCTGGTTTGAACCAGAGATGATTTCTCCTGATTCTAACTTATACAAGTCCCACCCTGAATGGGCTATCCAGATTCCAGGAAGAGAAGCAACTCAAAGTCGCGAACAATATGTACTTGATTTATCAAATCCTGTGGTTGTAAATTACACCTATGAAAGCGTAGCAAAAATATTAAGAAGCGCCCCTATTTCATATGTAAAGTGGGACATGAATCGACAACTTAGCGACCTTGGCAGTGCCTATTTAAACAAGGATTCTAAACAGGAATTATTTCATCGATATGTACTGGGTGTTTATCAACTACAAGAAATGCTCATTCATGAATTTCCTTATTTGTTATTAGAAAATTGCTCAGGAGGCGGTGCTAGATTTGATCCTGGGATGTTGTATTATAGCCCTCAAATCTGGTGTTCCGATGATACCGATGCAATTGAACGTTTAAAAATCCAAGAAGGAACTGCCCTTATTTATCCGCTATCCACGATAGGTGCTCATGTCAGTGACTGTCCAAATCATTCAGTCGGAAGAATCACGCCATTTGAAACAAGAGGGCATGTCGCCTTAGCTGGTACATTTGGTTATGAACTAGACATTACTAAAATCTCAGAAAAAGAGCGTGCTATGATTTCTAAACAGGTGGATATGTATCACAAATACCATGAATTGATTCGAGAGGGAGACTATTATCGCATTGCTTCCTGGTCAGAAAACCAACATTACGATTGTTGGGAAGTTGTATCCAAAGATAAAAAAGAAGCCTTGGTAACTTTTGTTCAAGTACTGGGAATACCAAACAGCCATAGCAGAAAAATAAAGTTAAAAGCACTTAATCCACATTCTTACTATCAACTTGAGGAAACAGGAGAAATTTTTTCTGGTGAGCTATTAGTATCGGCAGGATTTCTTATCAAAGGGATGTGGGGAGATTATCAAAGCAAGCTATATCATTTTATTGAAGTTGACAAATTTAGTTAAAATACTTATAATTTAAGTAATTATTAATCTTAATTAATCGAGAGGAATTACTATGAGTAAGGTACGATTGGCAGATATTGCTGAAAGGGTAGGGGTTAGTGTTGTAACGGTACATAATGCTTTATCAAGTCAAAAAGGGGTTAGCGAGGAATTGAGACAGCGGATTAAAAAAGAAGCTGAAGCAATGGGTTACCGCTCCTATAAAACTTCATATGAAAGCAAGGCCAATTACAAAAAAATAGGAGTTATCATAGCAGAAAATTATTTGGCACAATATGCAACTTTTTATTGGAAAATGTATCAAGAACTTACTATTGTGGCAAGTGAAAAAGGCTGTTTTACTATAATTGAAGTATTAAAAAAAGAAGAAGAAAAAAAGACCTTGGAAATGCCTAAAATAGTAACCGAGCAAAACATCGAAGGTTTGATTGTAATCGGGGAAATTGATAAACATTATATTGAAAAAATCAAAGAAACGTTGAATGCGCCAATGGTTTTTCTTGATTTTTACGACAAAGATCTTGCAGAAGATGCAGTAATTACAGATAACTTTTATGGTATGTATCTTTTAACGGAATATTTATTCAAAAATGGAATGAAAGACATCGGTTTTATAGGCTCTATTTATGAAACCAGCAGTATTATGGATCGTTACTGCGGATATATGAAATCCATGATAGAGCATAAAAAAACCATTCATCAGGAATGGGTCATTGCTGACCGTGATAAAATGGGACAAGTAGCATTTGATCTTCCCGAAAAACTTCCAGAGGCATTCGTATGTAACTGTGATTTAATAGCTGGAATGTTAATCTTAAAATTAAAGGAAAAAGGGTATCGCGTACCAGAAGATATTTCAGTTGTAGGGTTTGATAATTATTTATACCCTGGTTTTACAGATATGAAAATAACCACCTATGAAGTAAACACAAAAGCAATGACAAAAGTTGCGCTTGAAAAAGTACTAAAACAAATTAAAAATCCAAAATCAGGAAGAGGATTGGATATTGTATCTGGCCGCATGGTTATAAAGCAAAGCGTAAAAACAAAGTCAGGCGAAAATAGATAAATACACTTAACAAAAGAACTCTGAGGACACTCAGAGTTCTTTTGTTTGTTAACTTTAATTCTTAAAATTAATTTAAATACCACGTAAAATATAGTCATAATGCATAAAAAACTAAATTATATTTCGTTGTTTGTTAACAAATTAACGGATTTAATTAAATATTCATTGTATTTATAGTGTTTTTTTATTATAATTTAAGTGTATTTAGTTAAAATTAAGTAAAAAAGGAGAAGGGATTATGAAAATTGCGAAGTTGCTTAGTCAAGGACTTGTATTTTCCTTAGCATTGTCTTTTATAGCATGTGGGGGTGCTACTAAAAACAACCAGATATTTCTTGAAAATGCTACGCTAATACCTAATGCAAAGGCAATACAATTGGTAGATTCAAAAGCTGATGCTTCTACCGTGGGACTTTACCAGTATTTAAAGGCTGTGGGGGAGTCAGATCTGCTCTTGTATGGTCACATGGAAGATACTATATTGAAGGCGGGTTCTACACACCTTACAGAATCTGATACAAAGGATATGGTCGGGTCTATTTCTGCCATTGTTGGTTTTGACTGCGGCGATATGTTTAAGGGGTTTGCCTCAAGATATAATGAACGTCATCCTGCTTCAACAGTTCCTGATACGACCGAAGGGAATATAACAGCGGCAGCTCTATTTACCAATGATGCGATAAAAGAAGGAGCTATTGTTACTCTTTCTTCTCATATGCCTAATTTTTCTACTAGCAAGAAGCTGGAAGGAACCTTTGACAAAACCTATAACCAATTTGATTATTCATTGGCAGATTCTTATGTACTCACTGGTGATTGTATGAATCAAATTCTTCCAGGTGGACTTTATAACGAAAGTTTTCGTGGTCATCTGGATATGATCGCAGAATATGCAAGTCAGGTCAAAGGTAGCATTTTATTTCGTCCTTTTCACGAAAATACAGGTAGCTGGTTTTGGTGGGGAAAAGCGTTTTGCGACGCAGAGACTTATAAAAGTGTGTACAAATATACCGTTGAATACTTAAGAGATGAGAAAAATATCCACAATATTTTATATATATACGGACCAGGTTCAGAGGCTTCAACTGAGGAAGAGTACGAAGAACGTTATCCTGGTGATGAGTTTGTAGATATAGTTGGTTTTGATACATACGATTCTGATCCAGTGACGGACGAGGAAGGGTATACTTTCCAACAAAATCTAGAAGAGCTCGTAAAATTAACAGATTCTTTTGCAAAAAAACACAAGAAACTGATGGCAGTCACTGAGATTGGTATGTCATCTTCCGCTGGAGGTGGAATAAAGGAAACAGGCAACAAACGCCCGGAGTGGTTTACAGAAATTATGAACATTCTAACAAAACCCGAATATGACTGCTGTTATTTTATGGTATGGACGAACTATTCCAGAAACAGTAGCTTCTATACCCCTTATGTAGAGGAGATTAATAAGGATGGAACGCTAAAAGGGCATGAACTACTGGATCACTTTCTCTCTTTCCACCAAGATCCAAAAAGTGTTTTTGCAACAGACCAGTCAAAGGCAATGAAAATCATTACGGCAGGAAAAAGTAAGTTGCCAAAAGTAGAACCGTACAGCGATATCAGCGGATACGTTACGGCTCCAGTATCTAGACAACGAATTTTGGAAGAGACAAATCTTATGGCAAGAGTTAATCAGGAAATTTCAAGTGCAGAATTTCGGATATTAGGAAATGAAAAGGAAATTATACTTCCCGCAAAATTAGAAGGAAAACAAGTGACAGCCGTGTTAGATGAGGCATCACTTGAGGAAATTGGAAAAGCGCCTGGTGGTAAAATTGCTCTATATGCAGACAAAGAAAAACTTCATGAAATCATTGTAATGTATAATGTAGAACCTAAGCTAAATAATCCATATTTAGTCGATGATTTTGAAGATTATGCAGGGCTTGAAGACCTTTTGAGTACTAGTTGGATTATTAATAAGGATATCGGATGCGAACTAAGTTTGACTTTATCCAATCAGTTTGTCCATCAAGGGGACTTCGCACTAAAATTTGAATATAAGGAGACGAAGCATGGCTGGGCTGGTGCTGAAATCTCCAAAGAATCGGATTGGTCCGATTGTAATGCTCTGCAATTTTGGGTAAAACCAGACGGCTTAAATCAGAAAACCGTTATACAAATAAAGACAAAAGATGGTGGTGCTTACGAAGCATATCTTCAAGGATATCCAGAATACTCATCCTCTACAGATCCTATGCTTGTAACGCTTCCTTTTGACGAATTTGTTGATAAGAACGGTAGTGGCAGACTGAGCATTGAAAAAGCAAGCATGATATCTGGTATGGGTCTATGGGTAAATGCCATTCCAGCTTCAAAGGCTATTGATGAAAATGGATTTGTAAGGGGCATTCTGTATTATGATGATATTAAGGCTGTATATACAGCTGAGCGGAAACCGGTTTTTGAAAGAATAACTGAATAAAAGCATACAATGCTCTTTTAATTTAACATTCGAATATACTCTTGCACATTATCATAAGTAATCTTTTGATACGGCAAATAGATTGATTTATTTTCAATCAAATTTAACTCTTCTGGAAAATCCTGTTGTAGGGAAAGTGCAAAGGCCATTTCAACAATGGCTTTTGCCTGCCCTCTATAATCATTATATACCGTGCCTATCATTTCTTTCTTTTTCACACTTTCAAGTCCTCCCTGCACGCCATCCACTCCGACTACAAGCGGATAACTTTCAATATTACTGTTTTTGATTGCTTCCAGTGCTCCAAGTGCCATCTCATCATTATTGGATATCACCACTTCAATTTCTTCACCATATTTTTCTAACAAGGAGGTCATTTTTGTTATTGCCTGGGCTTTGTTCCAATTTGCTATCTCATTCCCTAACTTTTGAAGGGTATAACCTGCATTAACAACTGTTTTTACTGAATACTCCGTACGAACCAACGCATCTTGATGCCCTGGCTCTCCTTCGATAATCACATATTGTAATATACCGTCTTTGTTTTTATCAATGCTTTCAAAGTTTTTTTTGCACGCTTCAAGAATAATTTCTCCCTGCATCACTCCTGATTGCACTGCATCTGCACCTACATAATAAATCTTATCCCAACGCTCTAAATCTTCATTTACCAGTTCTCGATTAAAAAATATAATTGGGATATCCGCACTTTTTGCTTTATCAATTACCCCCGAGGCGTCTGTTCGATCTACCAAACCAACACAGACTACATTATAATTTTTATCTACGAAGCTTTCAATCTGATCATTTTGCGTAATTTGGCTTCCGCCCGCACTTTGAACATCAACAGTAATCGCAATTTTTTCCTCCATCTCTTTTTTCTTAGCCAATGATGAAACCTCTTGCATTAGCTCCGCAATATACGTGTCATATTCATCATAAATACTAACACCAATTTTGATATGCTTTACTTCATCGATGGACTTTTGATGCTTAAAAAACTGTTTTCCCCCTACATAGAAACATACAGACAGTAAAAGAACAACGATTACTCCTGCTATTTTCTTTCTGCTTTGCTTCATATTATTTTCTCCTTTTTCACTCGTCGTTAACGACAAAATGCTAACCCTCTTTATTACTTTACAAATGGAAAAAGTACATGTTGATTCTCTGGCAAATACAACGTTGTATCATCCACTACATGATATTTAATATAGTGAGACATCTTTTCCTTTTTGTAAGTCGTTCCATCCAATATACTTTTTACGCTAATGTATCCAATACTAAATTCATCCTGATAAACCAACGTTTTAACCTTACCATTATCGAGATAGTAAACTGCTTTATCAGAATTTGCAATCCCATATATCTTAACATTTTTATTGAGGTTTAGTGTAGCATCAATCACAGCCTCTAAAGAAGAATTATCTAAAGCGACCACGACATCCACAGCCTCTTGTGTCAGCTCTCGTTGAGCAAAAATAATTGCTCGATTTTCCCCTTTTTCGCTTCTCCAAAAAGTAAAATTATCAAATTTTTCTACTATCTTATTGTAAAACCCTTCATATCTAGCCTTTACACTGTCTCTTTGCTGATGATTCATAACAATTGCTATTTTAGCAATCTCATTTTCATGGTCAATCACTTCCATCGCAAGACTTTCTCCCATCTTATAATTATCAGCACTAACAAGAGCAATGTCTTGATTATCCACTCCTGATTCAACGCATAGAATTGGATATTTTTTTGAAGGCAATCGAATACTTGACAGATCCATGGAGCTATCATTTGCAGCTATAATGACAGCGTCTGCATGATTGTCAATCTCTCTTTGTATCAGTGAAAGCTGCTCTTCTTTGTCATGTTCTAAAGACATAAGAACATAGTTAACTTCTCCTTCATAATCCTTACCTGCTTGTTCCATTCCTTGTTTTAAGCTTTGCCAGCGATCAATATTATTTCCGTATAATATGACGGATATTTGTTTGGAACTCTTCGTTTGCTTTTCGCTATAGACTTGAGAGGAGATAATAAGAAACAAGCTTAGAAAGCAAACTCCTACCACAATCCAACTAACTCGTTTCATCCTTATTTTTCCTCCTTATATTCAACTTTTGGAAGATGAATAATTATTGTCGTTCCCTCATCTAACTCGCTTTGTATTTGTAGTCCATATTCTTTGCCAAAATACAACTGAATTCTTTGCTGTACATTTATTAGCCCAATACCAGAACCTCTTTTTCTAGCCCTATTATTGTCTGTCAAGAGAAGAGACTGTTCTTCAAACGGAATTCCCATTCCATTGTCGGATACTTCAATATAAATATCACCCTCTTCTTCATAACCTCGAATCGTTATCATCCCTTCATCTCTCATTGATTCTACACCATAATAAATCGCATTTTCCAAAAGAGGTTGTACAATCAGCTTAATGGTACTGTAATTCATAATCTGCGGATCAATGTCAAGCGTTACACTAAATTGGTCCTTGTAACGAACCTTTTGTATTTTCAAGTAATTCTTCGCATGTTCAATTTCATCTTTTATAGAAATGATATTTTTTCCTTTGCTTAAGCTGATTCGAAATAAGCTTGCAAGTGCCGTAACCATTGATATTGCTTCTGGATAACGTTCCGACTCTACCATCCATACAATAGAATCTAGCGTATTATATAAAAAATGAGGATTAATTTGAGATTGCAAGGCATCTAGCTCACTTTTTCTTTTTTCTTCTTGCTCTTTTACGATATCATCCATCAAATACTTCATTTGATTTACCATGGATGTAATGGTCTTACCAAGATGTTGAATCTCATGTGAACCTCCTGTATAAATATGAGAATTCAAATTACCGCTTTCCAAATCACGAACTGACTTTTCGAGCTTTCGAATGGGGTTTGTAACCTTTTGAGATATTAATATATTTCCAAAAATAATAACAATTACCGATACACCAAGAATAATCACTGTAAAAAACTTAAATTGGTTTAAATTAATTGCAATTTCCTTAATTGGTGTTACGCTTATGATTTTCCACCCAGTATAACCAACTGTCTTAACAACAACTGCTCTTTCTTCTTTTTGAAATGTCTCCATATGGGTTCCATCTTCATACTGCGCCGCTGTTTTATTGTTTTCCTCCATTAGATTCGTATAAATCATCTTTTGTCTTGGATGATAGATTAACTCTCCTTCGCTGTCTGTTAAATAAACATAGCCCTCGCCCTTTGCATTCACCTTTGAAAAGAGCTGTTCAATATCACTAAAGTTCATATCAACAAGTAAAATACCTCGGCTTGTATTGCCTTGATAGGTCAAGCTAACCACACGACTTAAGGATACCACCCAGTAATAACGAAAATTACTATCATCAAACAGTTCTTGAACATGTGGCTTTGAAAAATGCAAATTCTCGATTTTTCTGTTTGCTTGAATAAACCAATCTTGACTTTGAACCGATACATCTGTTTTCATAGTTGCAACTGGCGAAGCCGCAATCAGTTTCCCTGAATCATCAAAACAAGCAATACTGATTAGGTTATCCTTGTTTACTTCATATAAAAGAGCCATTTCTTTATCCATATCTTCAATCGCCAAATCCTTACTTTTAATTACACTATAATACATGGTATCTGAGATATTCATCATGTTTCTTATATAGGTATTTAGATTAAGGCTTGCTTGATCAATCAATTGCTTATTCTTTTGCGTTACAAGCTGTTTTGAATTTTCTATATATTTTTCATATAAGGTCAAACCAACAAAGCCCATACTTATAATTGCAATCGCAGTAAAAGAAATGGAAATAGTAAATTGTATACTTCTTCTTTGATAGGTTTTGGTAAGACGTCTAATTAGTTTATTGATTCTATCTTTCATTCTTCTCTACCTGATTTGCACGATATTTGGAAGGAGATACTCCGTATTCTTTTTTAAAGACATAACTAAAATAATTGGGCTCTGCATAACCGACTTGTCCAGCTATGGTGTATGCTTTTTCTGATGTTGAATTTAGTAGATGTAGCGCTTGCTCCATTCTAACTTTTGTTAGGTAATTGACAAATCCCATTCCCGTTTCCTTCTTAAAAATTGTAGAAAAATACGCTGCACTTACATTTAAAATACTGCAAATCATATCCACCGATAATTCTTGGTTGCTGTAGTTTTCATCAATATAGGCAATCGCTTTTTGTGTAATTAATTTGGCGGTATCGGTACGTTCTCTTCGTATTAACCTTCGAACCTTCATGCAAATACCTAGTAAAAAGCTTCCGATCTCATCTAATGTAGAAAATTTACTGATATCTTGATACCAATTAAAATCTTCACCCGCTATTTGCTCTACGTCTACTTCATAAACTCTTCCAAGTCTAATTAACTCAACAAATATTTCCATGATAGAAAGTTGCAGCTGGGAAATCGATATCTTAGAATACTTTACCTTTAGAATCAACTGGTTAATAGACTCTTGTAACTCCTCCTTACTACCAACCTTAATATCCTTCATAATGGTCTGCACTTCATTTTCATCTATACGAATGCGTTCTTCTGCCTTTGGCTCAATATCTTGAATGTAAATAGCTTGATTTGGTTCTACTAATATTTTGTACTCAAAGGCACTCTTTGCCGATTTATAAGAATGAGATAATCTAGCTAAGCTATTACAAGGTTGTCCAATCCCCGCAGAAGTATTTACATTTAACATCCTTGAGGTAATTTTACATATCTGATTCATGCCATTGATGAATTTGGATATATCCTTACTTTCCTCTAATAGGGCAATTACAATAACCCAATCCAGATAAATAAAACTTCGATAGGAAAATATACTCTCTAAATTTTCATCAACTATTTGCTTTTGAGAAACTGGAAGCAGATGAGAATACATTTCTTCTTGTCGGTTCTCCGTGGCATTTTCAAGATTAAGAGATTCCGAACGTATCACTGCTACCGCATAATAATTTGCATCTAGGTCACTATCATAAAGGTTTTTTAATTCCTCAATCTTATTCTCCTCTAACGTTCCTTCTAACAAGCTTCCCATAAATTGTTCTTTCATTATTGGAAGACTCTCATAATAGTAGTTCTTAAGCCTTTCTATATTACGCTTTTCCTCGATTTCTTCATCCAAACTTTTCTTAATTCGTTCAAATATTTGTTTCAACTTAACTGCATCAATTGGCTTTAAGATATATTCTTCGACCTCAAGCTGAATGGCTTCTCTTGCATATTCAAATTCATCGTAACCTGAAAATATAATAATCTTTGTATTCTTAGCAATACTTTTTAATTTTCTACACATCGTTAGACCATCCATAAATGGCATATGGATATCTGTCATAACCACATCAGGTCTAAGATTTTCTGCAAGTTCGAGGGCTTCTTCTCCATTTTCTGCATAAGCAATGACATGAAATCCTGCCTCTTCCCAATTTAGTTTTTTGATGATTGCCTGTCTCACTTCTTCCTCATCATCGACTAGCATTACACTATATTGACTCATGGTTCCCTCCGTTATTCACTCTTTCATATAACCCGTTTGTTATCATTATAATCAGATATTAATTTTGTGTAAATCCTATTTTATAATCTTTTATATACAAACAACTAGTAATTCTGAAAAAACAAAATTACTAGTTGCTATTATATCTTATAATTTATTACTTTATTATTTCTTATGCTTTTTTTCTCTTTGATAATACGTCAACGGTAACAGCACCTAATAAAACTATACCTTTTACTACCTTTTGAATATCCGTAGACCATCCAATTAGTGACATACCATTATTAAGAATACCCATAATAAAAGCACCAACTACAGCTCCCATGATAGTTCCTACACCACCAGCCGCTGCTGCACCGCCAATATAACAAGAACCAATTGCATCAAGCTCAAAGCCATCACCTGCTTTTGGTGTTGCAGATGCATTACGTGCTGATAATACGATACCTGCTACTGCTGCTAAGATACCCATATTGGTATAAACCCAGAAGAAAACTTTTCTTGTATCAATACCAGAAAGTCTTGCTGCTTTCGCATTACCTCCTAGTGCATAGATTTGACGTCCTGCTACAGTCTTACTTGTTACAAAATGATATACTCCTACCAAAACTCCCATTAATAACAGTACATATGGAATTCCGTTATAAGTAGCAATCTTGAAAAAGAAAAACCATATAATTGCTAAAATTACTACAATTTTTAATACTACCTGCCAAGTTGGGTTGGTGGCAAAACCATACTTTTTCTTGGTGTTAATATTTTTTATTTCGGATAAAATAAGTAGTATACTTGCAATCGTAGCAACAAGAATACAGATTAAATCAATGGTTCCATTTCCAAACGGTACTTTAATGGTTGGTAAAAATCCAGCACCTACCCATGTATAATCAGGCTGTAATGGTCCTTTTGTCTGCGCTTTTAATATCGTGTAAGTTAGACCACGCCCCATAAGCATGGTAGCAAGTGTTACAACAAATGGCGGAATATCTAAATAAGCAACAAAGAATCCTACGAAGATACCAGAGATTAATCCCACTGCCAAAGCTGCTAGAAATGCAACTGGCACAGGAAGCTTCATATCAATGGTTAAAATCGCTGCAGCGGCACCACTTAATGCTACAACGGAACCTACCCCTAAATCAATATTACCTGTCAATACACATAAAAGCATACCAACTGCTAAGATAACAACATAACCATTTTGCATGATTAAATTATTGATGTTTGTTGCAGAAGCATTTTTGCCACCTGATAACACATAAAAAAGTAAGAATATTGCAATTAAAGCAATTACCATACCATATTGTTTCATATCCAAATTGACTGTTTTTTTATTCTCCATCTTTATTCTCCTTCCCATTGTGCTGCATAATACATTTCATGATTTTTTCTTGTGTTACTTCTTCTTTTGATAATTCTCCTGCTATTTTTCCTTCGTTAATGACATAAATTCGATCGCAGGTACCGATGACTTCCGGCATTTCAGAGGAAATAACTATGACTGCCTTTCCTGATTTGGCAAGGTCATTAATTGCACAATAGATTTCATACTTTGCTCCTACATCGATTCCTCTTGTAGGTTCGTCTAGAATGAGAACATCAGGCTCTGTCAGCATCCATTTTGCAAGCACTACCTTTTGTTGGTTACCACCAGACAAAGAACCTACCGTCTGGTCGATGGAATGTGCTTTTACATTCATTAGCTTCTTATATTTTTCTGCGGCTACGATTTCTTCACTGCTGTTTACTACACCATTTTTAGAAAAGAAATTGCGAAGTGCAGCCATTGTCATATTTCGTTTGATATCATCAATCAGCACCAAACCATAGTTTTTTCGATCTTCAGAGGTATAGGCTATTTTATGATTGATTGCATCTTTCACTGTTTTAATATGAACCTCTTTTCCATGAATTTTGATACTTCCTGAAATCTTTTGTCCATATGATTTACCAAAAATACTCATTGCAAGCTCAGTTCTTCCAGCTCCCATAAGCCCTGCAAACCCAACCACTTCACCTGCTTTTACGTGAAACGATATGTTTTTAATCATTTGTCGCTGTGCATCATCTGGGTGGTAAACATTCCAATCCTTTACCTCCATAATAACGTCACCAATTTTACAATCTGTTCGTTCTGGATAGCGATTCTTTAATTCACGTCCAACCATACCTTTAATAATGCGGTCTTCTGTAAATTCATCTTTTCCCTTTACGAGTGTTTCAATCGTTTTACCATCTCGAATCACCGTAATCGCATCTGCTACATAACTAATTTCATTTAATTTATGTGAAATAATAATACATGTAATTCCTTGTTTTTTTAGCTCTAGCATGATTTCTAGAAGCTTTTTACTTTCTTCATCATTTAGTGCCGCTGTCGGCTCATCAAGAATTAATAATTCAACTTTCTTTGCCATTGCTTTGGCTATTTCAATTAATTGCTGTTTTCCAACACCTAAAGAATTGATAGGTGCGTTAATATCTTCATTTTCAAGACCAACCTTTGCAAGCATTTCCTTTGCTCTTGTTCTAGTCTTCGTCCAATCAATAACTCCCTTAAAGGATTTTTGCTCATTTCCCATAAAAACATTTTCTGCTACTGTTAAATAAGGACTCAGTGCAAGCTCTTGGTGGATGATAACTATACCCTTTTGCTCGCTGTCTTTAACATTGTGAAATTGTCCTACTTCTCCATTGTATCGTATCTCGCCCGAATAAGATCCGTAAGGATAGATACCAGATAAAACGTTCATAAGTGTTGATTTACCAGCTCCATTTTCACCACACAATGCATGAATCTGCCCACGCTTTACTTGAAGATTTACGTCGTCAAGGGCTTTTACACCAGAGAATTCTTTGGTGATATGACTCATTTCCAAGATGATATCAGACATATTTTTCAACTCCTTCTCTAAGCTTTTTAGCTTAAAACAGGTGGCAGCCGCATGCCGCCACCTATATTTAAATATCTCGTAGATAAATTACTCTGCTAATTGTTCTTCTGTATAATATCCACCATCAACAATTATTTCTTTATAATTGTCTTTATCTACTGCAACTGGTGTACAAAGGTATGAAGGAACTGTAATTACGTTGTTGTTATATTGTTCTTTGTCGTTAATTTCTGGTGTTGTTCCTTCTAAAACGGCTTGAACCATCGTTACACACTTGTCAGCAAGTACACGAGTGTCTTTATAGATTGACATAGTCTGATAACCTGAAATAATGTTCTTTGTAGCCATAAGCTCTGCATCCTGACCTGTAATAATTGGCCAGTCTTTATCCACTGAATATCCTGCACCTTCTAATGCTGCACGAACACCATATGCAAAACCGTCAAATACGGTACAAGCAATGTCAAGTTTTTCGTCTGCATAATAGCCTGATAAGTAGTTTTCACACCATTGTTGTGCTGTTTCTTGTGACCATCTAAGGATTGCTGTATCTTCAAATTTAGTTCTTCCTGTTTTGCAAACCAAAGTACCATCATCTAAGTATGGTTGTAAGATTTCCATTACACCATTGTAGAAAAATACTGCATTGTTATCATCTGGTGAACCCATAAAGAATTCAATTGTGTAAGATTTGCCTTGTGCTTTCGCATTTTTTAAATCTTTCTTTTCTTCGATATATTTACCAATTGCAGTACCAACGGCTTTGTTATCAAAGGTTGCATAGTAAGAAACTGCATCTGTATCCATGAGTAATCGATCATATGCAATTACTGGAATATTATTGTCTTTTGCTTGTTTTAAAACATTAACCAATGCTGTGGAGTCAACAGAAGCAACAACCAAACAATCTGCTCCATTTGCAATTAAGTTTTCAATTTGAGAAACCTGCTGCTGAACATCATCTTCTGCGTACTGCATATCAACTTCATAGCCAAGTGCTTCTAGTCTTGATTTCATATTCGCGCCATCGTTAATCCAACGCTCAGATGACTGTGTTGGCATCGCTACGCCAACTTTTTTACCGCTTGACTCAGCTTTTTGTGTTTCTGTTGCAGCTGAATCTTCTTTTGTTTCGGTAGCTGATTCTGTTTTAGCAGGAGCGTTCTCCGTTGTTTGAGTGGATGAACTTCCACAACCTGCTAACAAAGTTGCTGCCATTGTCGCACATAACAATGTGCTAATAATTTTCTTTTTCATACTTAAAAATCCTCCTTAACAATTTGTTTTTAAATATCTCCCTTACTGCTACGAGAACAGTATAACAAACAAAATATACATATTACATACAATATTCTTTTATGTTCTATAAAATTTATTTGCTAATTGTACATATTATACATTCTGTATTGTGTTTTTTTATTTATATTATACAAACACACTTTTTGCTTCATGCTTTTTTATTGTGTGATTCTATGTTAGCTGTTTTTCTTGTATAAAAAAAGTAGCTACAATGTAAAAACACTTGCAACCACTTTTTCGCTAACTTTTACTTTTCTTCTTCATCCTTTTTGTCACTATCCAAACTTATTGTTTCTTGAAGTTCATTCTCTTCGCCCTTATCATATTCACCTTTTATAAATGATTTTAAAGAAAATATGATTGCCAATCCTCCTACGATTGAAAATACTGCAACAATTGCAATCCAAAAAATCATTTCTTTTGTATCTGGTGCTTTTTGAATGGCAGGTATTAGGGTATAGGCTAGATATAATAAATAAGCTCCAATCAAACCACGAATTCCTAAGCTTGCAGGTGTTACACTTTTTTTCTTAAACATATGAATGCCTCCATCAGTGCTATTTTTTCTAGGGTGTCCCAGTTTTCACTAACCATTTTTAATGGTTTCTATTATAACATGTTTGTTATTATAGTGTGTATATTTTCTAAATTTTTATAGCCACAATAAAGGGAATGTTTATAATTCATACTTTTATGAAGCAACATAAGAAAGTTTTAATTCGTCGTAGTTGTTTCACCTGACTGTGTTTGATTTGGTGGTTGCATATCTTGAGGCATATCACCTTGCCCTTGTGGCATTTGTCCACCTCGCTCTCTTGGCCCGCCACCTCGCATGGTATTAACAGTTGCTTGTGCTCCCGTCTCATCTACTACGGTGGAAATATCACTTAAGGTAATTTGTCCAAGTGCTGTACCATTGTATGTTAATGTATAGGTTTCCCCAGCCTTTAATGCTGACGTACTTATTACGATTGAACTGTAATCCTTGACGGAGGTATAGGATATGATTTCTTTTTCATCGCTGTCTAATAAGGATACGATACTACCTGCTTTTTGGCTTTGCGTATAAATAACTTCAAGTCCATTTTGTGTTGAAGCATCACTAATGGTTTGTGCCATGCCTGAACTTCCAATCGCAACAAGTGTTCCACCACTGATAATAAAATCACCGTTATAATCAAGTGCTCCGTCTCCGTTGCTGGTAGGACCATTTACATAAACTTCTCCGCCTGTCATATAAACATGACCGTTTGAGTCAATGCCATCTCCACTTGCATCAATGGTAATTTTTCCTCCATTTATTGTAATGATGCAATCTTCGTCTACCACATCCATTCCATCGCCCATTTGGCCGCCACCACCTCGTGGTATTTGGCTGTCGCCTTGTGGCATTTCACCATTGACTTGTGGCATTTCACCTTCGGCTTGCGCCAATTGATTGCCTGCTTGTGGTCTCTGTTCTTGCGTAATCTCGGTTGTTGTCGTATCTGTTTCATCTTGATTGGCAACATTTAATCCATCATCACTTGCTACAATATTAATATCACCGCCATTGATGGTTATACTTACGCCTTCCATTCCTTCAAAGCACTCAGATACATCAATGCTTCCTCCATTTACGGTTACCAGTTGGTCTGCATGCAAACCTTTCTTCACTGCTTTTAAGGAATATGTTCCTTCGTCTATGGTCAAATTGCCTTTCGAATGAATGGCATTATGTTTTGCGTCAATGGTATAGGTACCATCTAATATCGTAAGAGAATCTTTCCCATGAAGTCCATTATTTATAGCAGTAACGTTATAAGTACCAGATGCAAGAAGTAAATTGTCTTTTGACTGAATACCATTGTTATAATTTGCAGTAAGATTTAACGTTCCCGTTCCTGTCAATATCAAATCATCCTTTGAAAAGATTGCTGCATCTGGCTCTGTTTCATCAGTACTTTCATACACATAGGTAGTTGCATCTGAAATGGTATTAATTGTACCTTCTGCCAAAATAAGGATTACCTTCTTAGATTGTTCACAGTAAATAGCAGAACTGGTGGAACAATTCATTTCTACACCATTTAATACGATCCGAATCGTATCTTGTTTATCTGCAGATACGATGATTTGACCATCGCTTAATGTGCCGCTTAAAACATAAGTCCCACCTTTGCTGATTGTAACTATATTATCTTTGGCTGTGGCTCCATCCCCATCTACACGGATGGAATCACCATCCAATACAATTTTTGTTGCACTTGCCTCGTCATAGCCTACATCAATATCTTCACTTGTATATGTAAAGTCCGAGGTAGTGGTATCCTGCGTTTTAGTAGTGGTTGTTTCATTTTCACTCTCAGTTTCAATAACCACAGACTCTGTTATTGTATTTGACGTACCACAGGCCACTATACTTATTGATATCATCATGATTGTCATTACTATAGCGCATATTTTTATTTTGCGTTTTCTCACTTTGTATTCCTCCATTACAATTCTTCTTTATTGGTAGGAACTCTTCCACAGGTAATGTTTAAATTTCCATTCCTACAGCGAATTTCATCAATGAATTCTTTTTCCAATGCCTGATTCTTTATCATAATATGATACTGTAATTCATAGAGGCTTCCCATGTTTGTCGTTCTTACTCTTACTAGTTCAAAAGCATTGGTATACTTCTCAAATAAATCATCAAATATACCGTTATAATCTAAACTTTCTGCTATGGTAATTTTTAATTCTTTCTCGGCCTGCGTTTTTTCACCAAACTTACTTCCCGCCAAAACAATCATGGCAAGACCAATAATGAAAAAGAATACCACTGCATAGCCAACATACCCCATTCCAGTTGTAAGTCCTAGTGCCATTGCAAAAAATATAGTTAAGATTTCCTTAGACGTTCCAGGAACGGAGCGAAATCTCACTAGACTAAATGCTCCCATGACTGCTACGCCTGCGCCAAGGTTTCCATTTACCATCATAATGACTAGTTGAATTAATGCAGGTAATAATGCCAAGGTTATCACAAAATTTTTAGAATACCTATTTTTATACATATATACCATAGCTACTCCCATGCCTAATATTAAGGATGCGAGTGTACAAAGAATAATACTTTGAAAGGTAATATCTCCTGAAGTGGTTGTTGTTAATATACTGTTAAGCACAATGTTTTCCTCCTATTTGAATGTTCTTAATATTGTTATCCATATTTTTTAAGAAGCTGTGAATCAAATAATTTTTGTAGCACTCTCCATATTTTGAAAATGAGGTGGAGCGTATTTTAAGTTCATCTAGTAAATGACTTAACCATAAAGGCATTACTTGGGGAATTTTTATTTCCATCAATACTTGACCTGACTGTAACAGTTGCCTTCCATTAGATCCTTTTGTCAAATCAAGGTTCTCTTCTCTCCATCTAATATTCGTATCAAAAGTAATTCTTAATTCCTCATCTTCTTTTCCAAACATAGCAATTCTGTCATAAGCAAGAAATACTTTTGGAGACAATTCATATACTTTTAAAAACCAGTCTATTTCTTTTGTAATTTGTGTGGTCTTATTTGCCTGTTTTTCTCTTAATAAATACTTATTCGCTTCCAAAAGCTTCATGGATACTCTTCTTTTATATACAACACCATCAAACTTCTTCTTAATTTCTATGTAAACATCACTTTCTAAAGTCGCTGTTCCATAACTACGTAACCTTAATTTCTCTTTGTAAACTGGTTTTGACAATGATTGTCTAATTAGTTGATAATCGGGTGTGTCATAATAAATATTATTGATGGTATGCAAGCCATAACAATCTACTTCCATGTACGCCTCAAGTTTTTCTCGCATTAATTGATATTGATTTTCTGTAAGTAAATATTTTTTTTCATATCGTTTGAATACACCTTGATAATTAGCCATTTTATTACCTCCTGTTACTTATATTCCCTTATTTGCAACTCCTTTTGATGTACCTATCATAACTTACGTAACTTAAATTACTCTTAAAAAAACATTTCAGGTTAAATTAAGATTAAATCTATGTAAAAATACAAAAAACCTGTTATAATAGTTTTTTATTATTTATGATTACAAAGGAAACTTAAAATGAAAAAGAATTTTATTATTATTTTAATTGGCATTATATTTATTTTTGGTCTTGGGATTTTCTTTTATAGTCAGTCAGATTTTACATATTTGGCAATTATAAAAGGAAGCATTCACTCTACTACAAGTAATGCTTCCCTTACAACCTTTCATACAACGAGAAAAGACACAATCGTGATATCTGCCAATTCAACGATTGAGCAGGGCAGTTTGACTATTACATTAACAGATGAGTCTGGAGCTGTAATAACGGACATCGATGTAGATACAAACTATTCTGAGCTTATTCAGGTAAAAAAGAATAAAGATTATAAGTTATTGGTATCGTATCAAGATTTCATTGGTGATTACGAAATCAAATGCAAATAAAACCTAGTCTTAAAAATAAGTAAATTCTGTTTTTGATTCTAGTATCTCTTTGATTCGATACAATCCCAATTCAAAGTCTTCGTCTGATTGCTCGGCGGTTACTGCAATTCGCACAGCCGCCGGAACCAAACTATTTCCTACCACAAAACGCTCTGCACAGTAAAGCTGCACTCTGGCATTTTTCGCACAAAGCTCAAAGGATTTTCCTGTAAATCCTTCTGGTAAGATCAGCCACCTAAAATTACACAATTCATCACCTAAAATTTTATACTTATGAAGAATTTCATTTAATTTTAAATTTCTTTTTCTTGTATGCTCTCTTCTGGCATTTAAAAGCTCTTCTCCTTCTTTTGAATGAATTAAGCGAATTGTTGCTTCAATCAAAAAAGGAGAAACCATAATATTTAAGTTATAAAAACCAAATGATAATTCAGAATAATACTTTTTAGGAGATGATACAAAAGCAATTCTTAGACCTGGCGATAGTGTCTTTGATACACTGGATAAATATATTACATTTTCCTTTGCATAACTTGCGATTGGTGGCAATGGATTTTCTTTTAGTAAACTATTAATAGCATCTTCTATTACAATCAAATCAAGCTCTTGTACTACTTTTGCTATTTCTTTTCTTGTATGAATATCCATAGTCACAGTGGTCGGATTGTGATAATCAGGAATCAAATAAAGTCCCTTTACACCCTCTTTTTTACAAACTTGACAAAGCGTTTGGGCAAAAGGCTCCTCCTTTTTTTCAGGTATTGGAATCAGTTTAATTCCAAGCATACTGGCAAGGGATTTAATTCCAGGATAAATCACTTCATTGGTTCCAATCTTATCCCCACAGCGAAACAATGAAGTTAGAATTCCAGCCAGGGCATTTTGTCCGCCTGCCGCAAATAAAATCCGTTCTGGATTTGCTTGGTAATTGGAACGCAAAAGCCATTTAGCGGCTGCATTTTTTTGCATCACATTATCTTCTGATAAATCATACTGTAAAATATTGTGTGCTTCTGGTTCCTTTAACAATCTTTGAAATGTTTGCATCACAATTTGATTGGGTTCTACCGTTGGCATAATCGCACCCATTTCAATTAACTTTTTTGAACCTTTTCTCGTTAATAATACTGCACTACTTGTTACATCAGAAGCGACAAAGGTTCCTCGTCCAACCGCACCAAATATTAATCCTTTTTGCTCACAAAGCTTAAATGCCCTTGACACAGTACTTAAATTGATATCTAAATAATCAGCAAGTTCTCTTTGAGGAGGGAGCATGGTACCTGGCTTTAATATCCCATCTTTAATATCTTTTTCCAACAGATTTGCCAACTCTTTATAGAGTGAATTGTTTTTATTTGTTATACTTGGTTTCCAACTCATTGGATAATTTTCAAATGAATTGACTGGCATTTTTTTCACCCTCTTTACAATTGTATTCCATACAATTATAACATTGTATGTATTATTATTGCAATGTTATAATGAAGAAAACAAACTGCTATTACACACAATTATAAGGAGGTTAGCATGGAACAACTATTTTCCGATGGGATTCTTAACACCCCATCTTCCTTTATTCGAGAAATATTAAAAGTTACACAAGACGAAGACATGATATCTTTTGCTGGTGGACTCCCAAACCCAATTTCTTTTCCTTCCAAAGAGCTAAAGGAATCAACCAATCGTGTTATTTTAGATTTTGAAAACAAAGTATTTCAGTACGCAACCACAGAAGGTTATGAGCCACTTCGCAAATACATAGCAAAGCGATATGAGGAAAAATATCATCTTGATTTTAGCAAAGAAGATATTCTAATTACCACAGGCTCTCAGCAAGCACTCGATTTACTCGGCAAAATACTAATTAACAAAGGGGATTCCTTGGCAGTGGAATGTCCTGGATATTTAGGTGCTATTCAAGCTTTTTCTATGTACCAGCCCAAATTTATAGGCATTGATTTAAAGGAAGATGGGCTAGATACCGATATGCTAGAATCATCACTAAAACAGTCTAATGTTAAGCTTATGTACACCGTACCAAACTTTCAAAATCCAACAGGCATTACCTATTCTTTTGAAAAGCGAACTAAGATATGTGAAATTCTATCTCACCATAATACCATTTTGGTAGAAGACGATCCTTATGGGGATCTTCGTTTTTCAGGAAAAGATTTGCCTTATATCGGAGCGGGTAAGTTACCAAATAGCGTTTTACTTGGTTCAATTTCTAAAATTATTACACCTGGTTTTCGTCTTGGATGGATTTGTACCAAAAACAAAGACATTATGAAGCAGTTAATTATTGCTAAACAAGCGTCTGATTTGCACAGCAATATATTTTGTCAATATGTCATCTATGATTATTTAACCCATAATGATGTATCACAACACATTGACAAAATTAAAAAGCTCTACAAAGAACAAAGCATTGCGATGCAAAAAGCGATTCAAATGTATTTTCCTAAAGATATCATTTACACCACTCCACAAGGTGGCATGTTTATGTGGGCAACCCTTCCAGATAAGCAATCTTCTCTTTCACTTTTTCAAAGAGCCGCAAAACATAAAGTTGCTTTTGTACCTGGCGATCCTTTTTATACAAACAAAAAAAATGTTCCTACCTTTCGGTTAAACTATACCAATTCGGATACGGATACTATTTTTGAGGGGATAAAAAGAATTGCACAGGTAATATAAAAGAGTGGCATTTCGCCACTCTTTTATATTACAACTACCACTTTTCTTCTTACATATTAAAAATTCTTTTTGCATTTTGATAGCATATATTTTTATATGTAACCTCACGCAATCTGCCTTCCATATAGGCCTTATCGATATAAACCCCGAAAGGAAACGTTTGTTGTTTATTGACTGTATCAGTTGCAAAAAATAATCGATCTGAAAATTCTTCCATAAACTTAAGTCCATAAGCTTCATCTCGTAGCATAGCACAGCTGCCACTATAACCTGACAAATCACCATATAAGTTAGGATAATTTCGAAATAATTGTTCTAAGCGACCTCCTGGCTGTATCGGGCCTCTTCCCATAGCCGTACGATTTTGATTTCCTTCTTTCGGACAATCCGAAGAAATTTCAAGCCAGAATAACTGACTATGACCTAAAATTTTTAGTTTTGGAAACTGCTTTAGGGTTTGTTCTAAAAGTGGTAGTCCCGCGTGGTCACAGACTCCATATTCATAACCAGGTTCTGGACTCATATGTATCGTAACTGGTAAGTCTAACTTTTCTGCCGAGGCAAACACTTCTGTTAAAAATGGACTATCCATCCATTCATTCACCGATAATTCTCCTACACCTATGGCACCTTGCTCTTTCAAACGTAACATGCGTTCATAAACGGTTAGTGGATCTACGGGATCCAAATTACACATCCATGCAAAAAAGTCGGGCTGTTTTTGTACAATTGCAGCACATTCCTCATTTGTTCCAAACCCCTTCTTTACTATTTTCCCCTCACCACTACTCATAAGGACGGCTTTCCCAATTCCCTGCAACTCTAGGTGAGCTCTTAGCTCCTTGTCATCAGCAACATAACAGTCCAAAGGATTACGTGGTGATACACGTCCTGTTTCTTTTCGTTTGAGCGCACAATGAACATGTAAATCTACCTTTAAGTCTTTATTCATATCGAATCACCAACCTTTAACTTTGGCCTCTTTCGTCAAGCTACTTGGTTCTACTTTTTCCATATTAATTCTTGTGTCGCCAAGAAGAAGAAGAGAGCGGCTACTTTTGGCTACTTCCCACTTAGGTAAATCGTCCCCATTTGGATCACCCGTAGCAGCAAAATTAGTTAAATACTTTTCCATCTTTTCTGAAAGTTGTTTGTCATATTCCGTAAACGGACGCCAGCAACGATTCAGTGTACCAAACCAATACCATAAATCAGCACTGTGAAAGGCTCCTGCTGTATCCCCTGGAAGCTGACGACTAAATAAATAAGCATATGAAGGTGTCTTTTGCTCCTGTGCCCATTCTTGTGCGTCTAAGTTCATGGAACTTGGATCCATATCTTCACTATTTGAACCAATCATATAAGGAATGTCCATATACAATCTCTTATCCGCCACTTCATGAATGGAAAATGGCATAGCTGCACCATCCACAACAAAATTGCAGGCTTCACGATTCTTTGCAAAGTTTTCTCCTAATAAACTGCCAAAAGCATCAAATATATTTTTTGCATCCATTGTACGCAAATCTTCCAAGCTATCCGCTTTGGCACGTCTCATTACTTCCTTCCAAAACGGATAAAAGTGCTCCATAGAATATTCCTTTCCAAACATTCTTCCTCTACCACCACCACTAGAAAGTACTGCCTTATGTACGAGTCTTTTTGCAAGTGGACTAGAAATTATATGCTGTACGCTCATTGCTCCAGCACTTTGTCCCATGATGGTTATGTTATCTGGATTACCGCCAAATGAAGCAATATTATTATGTACCCATTGAAGCGCTGCTAACTGATCATATAATCCATAGTTTCCTGTGTGTCCATCAACTGCTGCTAGTTCTTCAAAGCACGCAAACCCTAACGGTCCAAGTCGATAGTTTATTGTAACTGCAACAACCCCATCTCTCGTCCAAACAGGTTCATCAAAACAAAGTTCATCGCTGCTTCCTCCTAGCAATGCCCCACCATGAATATATACAATAACAGGTGCATTTTTTATATCCTTTGGTGCAAACACATTTAGATACTGACAGTCCTCGTCATATGTAAATGTTGCATTTTCGCGAAATTCATGATAGTAAAACACACGACCTGTTGCCGTTTCAGGCATATAAGCTCTTTGTTGCAATGCACAAGGACCATAATGGGTAGCATCATAAGTACCCTCCCATTTTGTTACTACCTCTGGATATTGCCAACGTTTGGCTCTAGCATAACGAATTCCTTTAAAAGCAACTGCTCCTGATTGTCTAGCCAAAGTACCTTTTATCATTCCACATGGAGTGGAATATAATATTTCATTCATTTCCACAGTCCTCACTCCTCCTCAATTTTTAGGAATTTGATTCAATTTAAGATTAAGCTGTTTGATAAATTCTTCTTCAAATTGTCCACTCATACGATTAATCACACGTAATAATGTAATGGATGGCATAGTTTTTGCTCGTGGATTGCTTGTAACTTGTGGTACTTCCCGCTCCAAAAGTGTCCATACCTCTTGATTTGCAGATAAAGTACCCATTTCATCCATAATAGAATAATAGTCTTCTGGAAACAAATCTTCCTTGCTCTGTCCCATTGTAAACCAGTTTTTTACATTAAACTCTGGATTAGGATCATGATAAATGTAGCTTTCATCTGGTTGACTTACTCCTATTAGAGTAATTTCATCCTCCACAGCTCCTGCAAAAACGCGAATACGATTTTCACCTTGATTCATTGGCACTTGCTCAAATTCAAACACTCTTTTTCCCGATAAAGTCCCAAATATCTTTCCATTTACTTCTAATGTAACTTCTGGTTGATTGGAATATACTTTAATTACGGTAGTGTCTCCACAACGGTTGACAAAGCGACGGCCTGCCACATGAACAAATTCTTCCTGACTCCACCACGCTTTGTAGTAATAAAAGGAATCTTTCTTTATTTTACGATCAAAGGTTACAAGTCCTTTACAGTTTTTTCCTTTCACACCACCCTCATCTCGAATGCTACTACCAAAATCAAACATATTCCAGACAAAGCTTCCCCATAACCAAGAACGATTGCGTATCATCGGATAAACAGTCTCATGATATAAACATTGAAATTCCTCCGAATAATCCTTTCGCTTTGGTTCTGTCGCATGAAGTGTGACAGAGCAATCTACGCCATATTCAGATACCCCCAGCGAAACCTGTGGATTGTCCGCATGAAATTTATCAAAAAATGAATTGTAATCTTCCATTTCATCGTAATACCATCCAAAATAGATATTGTAGCCCAACATATCAGTAATATAGTTTAGCTGACTCTTATTTTTAACACAATATAAATTTGCACTTGCTGTCAGGCGCGTGTTATCTAGCTCTTTTACTAGATCATTCAACTCTTGCGTTTTTCTGTACATCTCAAGGCTCTCACCCATCATGGCAATTTCATTTTGTATGCCCCAGCAAATAATAGAAGGATGATGACTGCATTGTAAAATAAGTTCTGTTAGTTGCGACTTTGCATTATCTACGACTCCATCATTACCATCTGGCATTCCAAGCATTGGAATCTCTGCCCACACAATCATACCCTCTCTGTCACACAAGTCATAGAAATAATCAGGATGCTGATAATGAGAAAGTCGAACTGCATTTGCGCCAATCTCTTTGATTAACGCCATATCCTTATCCATTTGTTCTTTGGTAGTTGCACAGCCTACTCCTTCATAATCTTGATGCTTTGCCACACCGCATATTACCATATGTTTGCCATTTAGTGAAAATCCATGTTCTGATGATAGTTCCATGGATCGAAATCCAAACGTTACACTAACTTCATCAAGGCAATTATGGTTATCTAGTAATCTTGCTTTACAGGTATATAAATAAGGATCCTCTTTTCCATTCCAAAGATGGGGATTTTCCACCACCATAGTAGCTTTCGTATTGTCTACCGAACAAATCGTTTGTGCTACAATAGAATCATTATCTAAAATCGTGTACTCTACTTGCATGCTATTTTGAATTCCTACAAGACGAGAGTTTACTTGTACCCTACCATTTGTATCAGGCGTAAGAAACAAACCTGAGGTTCCGTAATAGAGCAAATCAAAATGTGCAGTATTTGTACGAATTAATTCTACAGAGCGATAAATCCCACCATAATTGTTAAAATCACCACCCAAAGGAGCAATATCACTATAGCGAGTATTATCTGCTAAAACAAACAATTCGTTTTTCCCCTCTTTTATAGCAGTAGAAAGTGGAAACCGAAATCGCGAATAACCACCACGATGAGTTCCTATCATAATTCCATTTAGCCATGCAGTACAAACCCCTGCGACTGCACCAAAGTCTAGAAAATATAAGTCGTCATCACTTAACTTGTCAATATCTAGATAATAACGATAAAGGACTGCTCCTTCCTCCTTTGGTTCTTCCTTGTTCCATACATGTGGTAAAACTACCTCATTCCAATTATCTGCTTGTGGAATCCCTTCGTTGTTTAAAGTACATGGTGAAAATTCCCATCCGATGTCTAATTTATTAATGTTTCGCATTGAAACCTCCTTAAAGTCAAATGTAATTACTTCATATATCAATTGAAATTACAACTATTATTTTATTTTCTTATGAAAGAAGCGCCCACAAAATTTCGTCTGTGGACGCTTTTTGGGATTGCTATCAATTAGCGAGACTGATACAAGATATAAGCTTCTTGCTTATATTGAGTTGCTGTATCTATTCCCATACCTTTTAAGGTATCAACATAAGTCTCCCAATCAGAATTCAAGTTAGCTTGACCAGTGATAAAACCAATATACATTTCCTGTTGGTATGTATTTATTTGATTCATAATCGTGTTGAATTCATTTTGTACTTCAGGAGCAACTGTTACACGAGGCATATTTACTCCTGTATCAGCATCTAACCAACGCTCACGTGCAACATTTTGTTCTGGTAAACTTGTAACCATTGGCAAATAAGAATCTAATAAAATAATATTTGAAAAAGCATAGGTAGGAATTGCATATTGTAAAATTGCTTCCTGAGGTGTTTTTCCATCTGCATTTTTCATAATCCCATCTGTATATGTCTTAGTTCCATCAGCCGCTTTCGTATAACTCTTTCCTTCAATACCCCAACAAACTAAATCATTACCCTCTTCTGAGTAGAAGTAGTCTAATACTTGTGTTGCTAAAACTGGATCTTTACATGCACTAGTTACAGTAGCCTGTAATCCAGAATAATAGGTTCCATTTCCAATTGGGAATGAAGGTTTGTCACCTTTATTAAGTGTTGGCCATGTGGTTCCTTCAAACTCAAATTCTGGGTTTGTTTGACGTGCAGTATTTGTAATGTTAGCAATGTGATAATTCAACTGTAAGCTTCCAGCTACACAAGTTCCATCTGCCAACTTTGCATTCATACTTTTTCCATCATTAGACATAAATTCTGGATCGATTAGTTCGGCATTATACCATTCATTTAATTTTGTAAGATATTCTTTAAAGTTTTCTGTAGATGGTCCATATACAACATTACCTGTTTCATCTAAACAAAAACCATTTGAGGTTTTATATGCTGGTAAAATAAGATCAAATAAAACGCTACCGTCACGTCCCTTACCAGATGTTAATGGATACTTTGTATCTCCACTCTCTTTTAATTTGGTCATAACATTAGTCCAGTCATCCACTGTTACTGGTACTTCAAGATTATTTTTCTTTAATAAATCCCCGCGAAGAGTCGGTCCACCAGAAACAGGATAGCTTGATGCAAATGAATACATACCAAGGTAATGCCCGCTATCAGAAGTTGCTTCTTTTGCGTATTCTTCATTTCCTTTTAATACGTTTAAATAATTTGGTGCATACTGGCGAATATATTGATCCATATCAATTAGTACACCTTCATTTACTAACTGCTCCATGCCCATAGGAGTTGTTGAATAATCCCATAAAATAATATCTGGATATTCATTTGACGCAATCATTAAGTTGAATTGATCCGCCTCACTTCCAACTGCTGGATGAATAAATTTAAGAGTGACTCCTAATTTTTCCATTGCCATCTTAAATGCTTCGATATCTCCCCAGTTACCTACAACGCCTGAACTAGAATCACGTAAGTAAACAGTAAGCGTTGTATCATCCGTTCTTAGAGGGTAAGTTGCTTTAACAACCTCGATTTCTTCCTCTTTTTTTGTTTCATCCGTAGCTGCCACATCGCTTGTCGTGTTACTTTCTGTACTACTTTTTTTATTCTCACTACCACAACCAGCCAATAATGATGTGCACATTATACCTGTCATCATAAGTGTAAGAACACGCTTCCCCAAAATACTACTTCTCTTTTTCATGTTATCTCTCCTTTTTACTTTTTACCTCAAATAGGTCTTTCCTGTTTGGTAAGTTAATTATGATATTGTTAAACCATTTTGTATATCTTCAATATTTTAGATTTATCATCGCTTTTTGAAAATACACGAAAAGTTACTTCGGAGTTGTTATGCAATTTTTATTTTTCCTATGCAACTATTCAGATTTATGCATTATAAAGAGCTTTCACGATACTGTGTAGGGGTAATATGTTCCACTTTTTTAAATATTCGAGTAAAGGTATTCCCACTCGCATATCCTACTTTTTCTGCAATCTCTGCCATGGTCAAGTTCGTATTTCTTATTAACTCCTTTGATTTTTCAATTCGTAAACGAGTCAAATAATTTAAAAAGGTATCACCTACATTTTCTTTGAAAAAAGCAGAAAGATAGCTTGCTGTTATATAAAAATGATCGGCTACATAGGAGAGGGTCAAATCATTGTTAGAAAATTCTTGCTCAATAAATTCTAAAATTTGATCTGTCAAAAAAGAGGCATGACTTTTCTTGCTGTTTAATATTACTCTGCAAACATGAGAGGTGACTGTCTCTACCGTTATCTCCATTTGATGTGAAGTATCATGAACAAAAATAAGCTCTAAAGGATTATTATTTTCAATTAGTATTTTCTCTTGTTCTTCTGCTGGACAAATACCTAAAATGATATTTAAAAGACCAATAAAATACCCCCTGACTATATGCAATGGATGACTACCTTGTCCAAAATTGATTTGATAGTGTTGGCGAAGTAATGTCAATGCTTCTTCTTCATTACCCGTAGCAATATAATTTTGCAAGGGAGCACTAATCTCATCTAAACTTTGCACTGGTCTTGCGGTTGTTTGCTCATTCCTAAGCATGACTACTCCACCTTGTGACTGTATACTACAAGCATGTAATGCATTATGATAAGCATAAGGAACCTGATCAATTCCTGTTACTGTACGACTAACATAAATCGCTATCATATAAGAATAATCAGATATCATTACATCACATAGCTCAAACATTACTTTTTCTACTTGGTTTTCCAATTCCTCTATTTCGCTATTCATGATTAGTACAACTAATTTACTATGTGGAATTACAGTCGCATGCATAATCTCTTTTGGAATTAAATGCGAAAACTGTTCTTTTAGTATCACTTGGAACAGTGCCAGCTCTTCTAATTGATCTGTTTCTTGTGTAACCAATCGTACTACAGCCACGCAAAACTTCCTAAAAGGTAATACGATACCCATATTTTCAAGTGTAACTTTAAACCTTTCATAATCAACTACAGCATTTTTTAATAATTGCATTAACAAGTTCTCCCTTATTAGGGGGAGTTCTTCATGTAATGTTTCCCGAACCACAGACATAGACCAGGTCATATCTGCGACAGAACGTTCAATTAAACTAAACTCATTCTCATCAGCATCCACTCTCTCTTTTTGTAACAAGGATTGCTCTCTTAGAGATTGAAGCAGCTTTTCAAGAGGTTTATAATTTTTTCTTGAAAGTAACACCGCACTTGCAACTCCAATCAAAAGTACAATTACCATCATAAGAAGGCTGATATTACGAGTTGTTTGCAATTTATTTAATAACGCATGCTCTGGTTGAATGGATATATATGTCCAACCATTTAATTCACTTGGTATGGTTGATACTGTGTAGGAATCATCTGCTATGTCTAAAAATCCACTTTTAATCTCTAATGCTTGCGGCAATGCGTTAAGGAGTTCTTTCGTTCCTGTACTAGCAATGGGCTCCCCATTTTTATCTAAAAGACACAGAAGGCCCTTTTTTAATTCTTCCATTTCTTCTACATTACTCAATAGAGCTTTTTTATTTATCCTAAGGCAAATCGTACCTGTGGCATCCTTGCCAGTACTCCATAGAGGAATCGTGTGAAGCATAAGTAACTCACGCGTACCAGCACTATCCTCCAAAACCTGATATTGACCATATTGGCGTTGTTCTTGTAAGAATTGTTGTAATAACTGATTTAGTTCTTCGGTTTCGAGTCTTTGTATTTTTTTTGAAACGCCTGAGTCTGCCCAATCTGCACTGATAAGATAATCATATTTTACGGAATAAACCATACTTTCTAATAAATTTTTGTATGGTGCATTATAGCCTTTCATATGCTGTGATATTTCCCAAATTTGAAAATTCAGCTCACTGGCACTTAAATTATCACCCTCTAAAAAGTTAGTAATAGTTGTATCATTGGACATATCCATAGTAAATAACTGCAAGCTTTGCAATTGTTTGTCCACCATCTTTTGTGCCTGAATTAATACAGCATTTTGATAATTCAAATTTTCCTGCTGCAATAGCTGACGGGAATGAAAATAATTTACCAATAAAACGATAAGGGGCAAAATTAGCATGAGTAAAAAAGACAAAACTAACCTGCGAAAAGTTACAGGCTGTTTTATCTGCAAAATATACTTTCTTGTTTTCTTCATAATACACTCCTATTTGCATGGTTATTATTGTTTTATTATATCACAATTATTTATATCTAAGACTTTATACCCCTTATTTTAAAACGCCAAAAATAGCTACACTTACATTTAGTTGAAAGTGTAACTATTTTTTTAAAAAATATTATTTCATTAACCCTTTACAGACCCCATCATAACTCCCTTGGCAAAATACTTTTGTAAAAATGGATACAAGCATATAATAGGCAGTGTTGATATAACAATGGTAGCATACTTGATAGCATCTGCAACTTCCTGCGTTATAGCGGAACCATCAGACATAGCAGCCGAACTACTAGCCATAATAATTTCACGAGTAATCAATGCCAAAGGCCAGTACTCTCTTGTATTTGGCAAATACAGCATCTCATTAAACCAACTATTCCAGTGACTTACACCATAATATAGTACCATTACCGCAATAGTTGCTTTACTTACTGGAAGAATAATTTTTGTAAAAGTTGTCCAGTAATTTGCACCATCTATCTTTGCCGATTCTTCAAGTTCTCCTGGTAAAGACTCAAAATGTGTACGCATAATAATAAAGTTGAATACACTAACTAAGCCAGGCAACAGTACTGCAATACGAGTATTTAAAAGTCCCAAATTTCGAATCACTAAATAAGTTGGTATCATTCCTCCATTAAAAAACATCGTAAACATAACAAACAAGGTTAATGGTTTTTTTAGCATGATATTCTTATGTGATAAAGCATAAGCCAGCATAGACGTAAGAATAATATTTAGTGCTGTACCAGCAAATGTGTAGAATATGGTATTTGCATAACTATACCATATCTCTTTATTTGCAAATACCTTTTGGTAAGCAAACATTGTTATTTGTTTTGGCCATAATAATATACCATGACTTGCTGCAACAATCGTCGGTTCACTTATGGAAGCACAAGCTACATACCAAAGCGGATATAAACATATAAAAATAAGTACAGTTATAATACTATAGGAAAGTATATTAAATATCATATCTTCCTTACTTAGACGTATGTGTTTCTTCATTTTAAACATTAATATAGCCTCCTTTTACCATAAACTATTTTCTGTTAATTTGCGGCTTATGGCATTCATACTTAGTACCAAGATAAGATTGATAGCACTATTAAATAAACCAATAGCAGCTGCTGAGCTATAATTTGCTCCTAATATACCTTGTCTGTAGACAAACGTTGAAATAATATCTGCTGTTGCATATGTAACTGGGCTATATAAGTTAAATACTTTCTCAAATCCAATGCTCATTAAGTGTCCAACCTGCATCAATAGAACCGTTACAATAACTGGTAAAATACTTGGAAGGGAAATATATCTAATTTTTTGCCAACGACTTGCTCCATCCAAATGAGCAGCTTCAAATTGAGATATATCAATAGCAGATAATGCTGCAATAAATACAACTGCATTCCAACCAAATTTCTGCCAGATTTCTGACCCAACATAAACGGTACGAAACCATTCTGGCTTTGTCATAAAAGCAATTGGTTCACCACCAAACGCTTGAATAATTGCATTAATAAGACCATTCATACTCGTAAAATCAATTACCATACCACATATTACGATAACGCTAATGAAATGTGGCAAATATGTAACTGTTTGTGCAACTTTTCGAAACGAATTACTCTTAATTTCGCTAAGAACCAATGCAAATATTATTGGTATTGGAAATCCCCAGATTAACACTTCTAAACTAAGTAAAAGTGTATTTCGTAGCAAACGCAAGAAATAATAGCTTTTAAAAAAGTCAATAAAATGTTTAAACCCTACAAAGCTACCTGAGAAAATACCGCTAGTTATTTTATAATTTGAAAATGCTGTGTAAAGTCCTAGCATTGGTGTGTAGCAGTAAACTGCAAAATAGACCAAAGCTGGCAACGCCATCAAATACAATATCCAGTGTTTATGCAAATCATTTTTCAGACGTGAAAAAAAACTTTCTTTCATTATATTTACTGCCGTTTTCGTACCAATTGTTCTTGGCATAAATAATCCTCCTTTTTATTCGAGCAAATTATTAACTATACTATTAAAACATTCGCTCACTTCTCTCTGGTTCAAATATACTGCACAACAGATGTATTGACTATCAGCATTCTTTTTGAATCTTCTTCCATAATATCTTTTCCTCTCTTATGCCTAGTGCAGTTTTTAATGCAAGTATTCTATTTTTGTTTTGGAGATAAGTATTTTTTATCTACACAAATTATTGAACCTATATTTTTATTTCATTTTTCATACTCTACTTATTATGGGATAAATTTTCTTCAAATTCTTTTTTACAAAGTTCCATCCACTTTTCTTCATAACGATTCTGTAAAAATGAATTAAGAATCGTATCCCTAAATCTTTTCCATGAATAAATTTCCTGGTTAACTAAAATAGGGTAATATAACACATTACTATCTTTTGCCGCATTGATATCTCCTAACGCGTCTCCAATCATCAAAACATTTTTATTATCATAACCAAACTTTAACATTTGTTTGATACAATCTGACTTGCTACCATTTTCCTGTGTCATAACAACATCAACGTAATCTATAATGTGATTAGAACTCCATTCTTCTTCTACTGCTTGTAAATTTGCAGATGATACTACTGCAATATCTGCATATTGAGAGGCTTCTTTGAGGCTTTCTGTTACCCCTTCAAATGCAAGTTTTTTTTCTGGTGGTAAACTCTCTACTTTTTCGTTCACACGATTAGACCAATTCAATGCTTTTTTTAATACTTCGTTATCTTTTAACGCAATCTCTTGTTCTAAACTTTTATTAGAGAGTTCTTTTGTAGTATTGATCCATTCTTTTAATACGGCTGTGTCAATTTGGGCATAACCTGATTCATTTATATAATCCAGTGCTAATAATAGACCTTTGAATCGGTTAATTCCTCTACTCATTGAATACAAATTAATATGATTCCAATAACTTAGTATCTTATTTTCATATGGTTGTAACTTCCATTCTTCGATTAGAGAAGGTCCAAAACACTCTTTGTGCTTAATCGTCATACCATCAATGGCACATCCGTCTGAATCGATACAAATTAAGAAATTTTTATTTTTTTGAAATGTTGTTATTTCTTTTATCATAGTATTTGCACCTATTTTCCTTTCAACTATAATTTGGTATCCCAGCGTTCACACCATACATTATCATTGTATTTGCCCTTAAATTCAGACTTACCAACAATTTTTTCAATTGTAGCCTGTATACATTCTTTCGTCGGTGCATATGCATTAATGTAAGTTTTCATCATTGGTAAATCATATAGATGATTGGTATAGTTTAATGAAACACAGACTGTTTCAACTTCTCTTACCCACCAAGGTAATTCATTGGAATGAGCGGATGAATATTTCACTCTTACATTGTTTTCTTGTGCGTAACCTTTCATGTGTACAAATACGAAAACGACATCATATTTTTCTTTAAACTCTTCTACAGTTGGCATTTCCATGGCTTTAAACTTATTAAATGGAGAACTGTTCTTTACTTCCATCTCATAATAAGATTCATTTACATCCAATTCAAATCCAGCTCTTTTTAATTCATCAATTACAATTTGCTTTACTGGATCTGTACCTGATTGATAGCAAACAGGCTCACTTTCTATGTAATAAAGTCTTGCTCTTTTTTTCTTATTCACATCAATTGGTAACATTGCTTGTGTATCTTTTACCAATGTTATGCTTTCATCTGCGATTGCCTTTGCGATGTCTTTATGTTCTTTGCAACCTATCTTTTGTAAATTATCTTTATGTCCAGCATATATCTTTTGAGTATGTTTTTTGTGGAGATTGAGACGGGCCTTCATACCAAGAATACGTTCCAGTGCTTCTTGTAAGCGTTCTTGTGTTATAATTCCTTTTTTATATCCATCCATCATATATTGCATATCTTCTTTGATATCATGCAAGAATAAAAACATATCACAACCTGCTGCAATTGTACCTGGAACCTGTTCACTTCTAGGTTTTGCACTTAGTAATCCCCCCATATGTGTGGCATCGGTAAGAACAAGACCATTAAAGCCAAGCTGATTTCTTAATAAGCCAGTAATCAGTTCAGGGGAAAGCGTAGCTGGCATTATTTCATCTAGTTTTATGTCTGGGTTGATTTTTTGACTGTATGATGGAAGTGCAATATGTCCAACCATTATGCTTTCTAATCCTTCATCAATCAACTCTTTGTATACTTTTCCAAAGGTTTTATCCCATTCTTCACAAGACAAGTCATTGATTCCCATGACAAGATGCTGATCTCTTTCTTCCACTCCATCTCCTGGAAAATGCTTTGCACAAGCAAGTAAATTGCTTTCCTGAACTCCTTTGATATAAGCTTTTGCCATATCTAGAATTTCCTCTGGATCTTTTCCAAATGCTCTTGTGTTTACAATTGTATTTCTCCAGTTAAGTAAAATATCTACGATTGGTCCAAATGTCCAATTACATCCAATGGCATCTGCCTCGATTCCACTGATTCTTCCCATTTCATATGCTGCTTTGTTAGAATGTGTTGCTCCACATTGAGCCTGTGTGGCAACTAAAGTACCTTCTTTACAAGCCCCATTTCCACCCGCTTCACAGTTTGCTGCAATGAAAACAGGCACTTTACTGTATTTTTGATATAATTTGTTTTGTTCATATATTTTTTCTGCTGCAGTTTCTGTATATCGCACTCCACCAATATGATACGTTTCTACTAGTTCACGGATATCGTCTTCCTTTGTACTTTTTCCTAGATTAATAAATAACTGACCAATTTTTTCTTCGATTGTCATTGCTTTGATTGTGTCTTTCACCCATTTTATATCTTCTTCCTCTAAATAAAATGGTTTTGCTTTCAAATTTACTGCCATTGATTTTCCTCCACACCTTTGAATCACTTTTTATTCTTTTATAAAATCAACTATACAAAGCTTCTTGTTCTATTACTATCTGCATTCTTTTTGAATATCCTACAATAATCTTTTTTTCTCATTTTCTCCCCATGCAATTTTTAATGTGTATATCCCATTTTTGTACTTTGCAATTAATTTACCTTTTAAAACACAAAAAATGCGACCAGCATTGTGTCGCACGGTCGCATTTCTTTATATTTTAGTTTGTTGTTTACTCTTTATTTAACGAGGTATCCTCCATCCACTGGAATAATAGCTCCATTTAAGTAATCCGATGCACTGGATGCAAGGAATAACACAGGTCCTTTTAGATCCATAGGTGTTCCCCATCTTCCAGCTGGAATACGCTTACTGGTTTCATCTTTACGCTCTTTCGTCATATTTGCACACATTTCGGTATCCATGTAGCCTGGTGCAATCGCATTGATATTAATATTTCTGCTTGCACAGTCAACTGCCAAGCTTTTTGTTAATTGCGTTACTGCACCCTTACTTGCCGTATAAGCTGGAACCGTTGTTCCGCCAAACCAAGATACCATGGAGGCAATATTAATAATCTTTCCTCCTGTTTCTTGTTTTAGCATAACCTGCAATGCTTTCTGGCATAGAATGAATACATGGTTTAAATTAATGTTAATGACCAAATCCCAATCATCAATTGGAAATTCCTCTGGTAGATAACGACGTTGGATACCTGCTGCTGGGATTAATACATCAAGCTTTCCTCCTAGATAAGCCATTGCCTCTGTAAACATACGATCAATATCAGTTCGATCTGCTAAATTTCCGCATACACCATATACTTCATAGCCTAAATCGGTATATTCTTTTACCACTTCCTTTAGTTTTTCTTTCTGCACATCCATTAATACTACTTTTGCGCCATTTTCTAAAAGTCCTTCTGCCATACCTCTTGATAATCCTTGTGCACCACCTGTTACGATACAGCATTTACCTGCTACACTAAATTGCTTGTTTGCATCAAATTTCATATTTATGTACCTTTCTATCCTTTCTTCATGTATATAAACGGGTTTGTTTGCTCTCTAGTCTTCAAATAAAATTACCATTTTTTTAGAACTAGGATCTGGATTGTCCATAAGATGGAAAACCTTTTCGATTTCACTAAACTTTATAAATGTTGTTGCAATTCCCTCCGTATTAAATTCTTTGTTTTCCATACGTTTGATGGTAGGTTCAAACTGAAATGCTGACATTCTAGAACCAATGATGTCTAATTCTCGTTGATTAATCATTGCCTGTGTAATCCCCTCTGATGCAGTCGAAAACCCAAGAGGAACCATTCTTCCTGCATTGCAAAGTATTCCTGGTTGCATACATAAGGTCAAAGAACCAGGAAAACATGCTGAGTCAAACGCAACCGTTGCTCCTAATCCATTTGTAATTTCTTGTACCTTCAAAACAACATCTTCTTTTTGAGAGTTTATGGTGTAATCTGCACCATATTCCTTTGCCCTTTCTAAAGAAGAATCATCTATGTCACAGCAAATAATGGTCTTACATCCCTTTGCCTTACATGTCTGTAATATAATAGAACCAATGGTTCCAGCTCCTAATATAAACACTACATCTTCCGAAACTACTCTTCCACGCTCCGTACAATGCGCTCCAATTGCAAAAGGTTCCACTAGGGCCGCATCTTTCCAATCAACGGACTTATCTATTTTATATACTTCTTTTGCTGGTGCAGTAAAATATTCTCTCCAACCACCGTCTGCTCCTGAACCTCTTACCTTTACATGAGCACATACATTTTTTCTACCTATTTTACATTGATAACATTCTCCACAAGTGGAAATCAAATCAATAATAACATGGTCTCCCACCTCTACATTTGTCACATTTTTTCCTACTTTTACTACGATTCCAGCATTTTCGTGACCAGGAATTCTTGGATAGGTAGAGCAAGGATTTAATCCATGATAGATATGATGATCACTTCCGCATACACCCGCCGACTTCATTTGTATTAACACTTCATCTTCATTTGCTAATTCAGGTATCAAAACCTCTTGTACCTCGAACTTGTGAGGACTTGATACAATAACTGATTTCATTGTCTTTTGCATCTTATATCTCCTTTCCTTACGGTGTTTGTAACGCACCGTCTCTTCTTCTTGTCTGCGTCCATGTCGTTACAGTATTTTCACAAGGGTACTTCGCCGCTTCTGCTTCATTGATATCCACACCAAGTCCTGGTAATTCATTAGCATACACATATCCTTTTTCAAATTCAGGAAGTCCAGGAAATACCTCAAGTAACGCACCATGTGGTCCTTTTAGTTCTTGAATGACAAAGTTTGGAGGTTCAATACCAGACCACTCTTGCACACCAAAGTTTGGCGCTGCTAAGTCAATATGAATATTGGCCGCATGTGCCACTGGTGACATGTCTCCTGGCCCATGCCATGCTGTTTTTACACCGTACTGCTCTGCAAATATCTGCAATTTTCTTGCTGGCGTAATTCCACCAATTTGACTGATATGTACGCGAATATAATCAATTAAATGTTCTGCTATTAAGCTCTTCCATTCGACTGGATTATTGAATAACTCTCCTTGGGCAATTGGAATGCTACTTTGCTGTCTAAGTCTTCTTAGCCAGTCTGTTTGTTCTAAGGATACTGGATCTTCTAAGAAAAATAAGTCAAATGGTTCTAACTCTTTTGCCAATCGAATGACTTCCATTGGGGCAATTCTTTCATGTACATCGTGCACCAAATTCATCTCGTATCCAATTGTATTTCGAATCTCCTCAAAGAGCTTAACTGTATTTTTAATATAGCTTTTAGAATCCAAATAAACACCAGGCATTGCATTTTTGGGTGCGGTTGCTGGAGTTACTCCATAGCTTTCGCCTCCATACCCTCCGCACTGACAACGAATGTTTGTAATTCCCATCTCTTGGAATTTTTGAATGTTTTCGCATAACTCATGAATATCTTTTCCGTCTGCATGGCGATACACTGGTATACCTTCTCTAACTTTTCCACCAAACAATTGATAAACTGGCATATTTGCCATTTTTCCTTTGATATCCCACAATGCCATATCAACGCCTGAGATTGCATTGTTTTCAATTGGTCCATTTCTCCAATAGCCATTTTGGTGCATCAATTGCCACAAGTCTTCTATATTTTCTACATCTCTTCCCTTTAGCAATGGATCTAAATATTCTTCAATTACATTTATGACCGCCAAATGACGATAAGCAAAGGTCGCACAGCCCAAACCATATAACCCATCTTGATTGGTTTCCACCTTTACCACCACCAGATTAATTCCTTCTGGGGCGGTAGCAATTGCTCTAACCTTGGTTATTTTTGTACTCATCTTTTCCTCCTTGCAGTTATCTTTACTGCGTATTTCGCTTTTTCATCTCTTGTCTGCTTTCCTTGTAAAAATGACAGGCAACACAGTGATTTGGCTCAACCTCAGTCAACACTGGACTTTTTTGTTTACAAATGTCTTTTGCCATCCAACAACGTGCCGCGAATCTACATCCACTTGGTGGATTAATTGGATTCGGTACGTCTCCATTTAATATGATTCTTTGACTCTTATTATCCAAATCTATCTTAGGTACGGCTGATAACAGCGCTAGAGAATATGGATGAAGTGTGTTATTAAAGATTTCATCCGTCTCTGCTATTTCTACAATTTGCCCCAAATACATTACTGCAATTCGGTTGGATATATGTCTTACTACACTTAAATCGTGTGAAATAAATAAGTAAGATAGATTAAATTTCTTTTGTAAATCCATAAGCAAATTAATGATATTTGCTTGGATGGAAACATCTAGAGAGGATACAGGCTCATCGCACACAATAAATTCAGGTGAAAGGGTTAATGCTCTTGCAATCCCTACAAGCTGTCGTCTTCCTCCATCTAGTTCATGTGGGAATTTATCTAGGACATACTCTTCAAGTCCAACTAATGCCGCATAATATTCAATTTTTTTATTCATTTCTTCTTGTGTCTTGCAAAGCTTATGTATCGTAAAGGGTTCTGCTAATATCGTTCTTACTGTTTTTTGTGGATTCAAGGAAGAAAATGGGTCTTGAAAAATAATTTGCATTTTCTTTCTAAATTCCATATCCTTTGCACCTTTGGTACCAATGATATTTTCTCCTTTAAATCTTACTTCACCTTCGGTTGTTGAAAGCAACTTCATTAATAGATTTCCAACTGTACTTTTACCACAGCCACTTTCTCCAACCAATCCTACCGTCTCACCTGGTAATATGTTAAAACTAACATTATCTACTGCATGAAGCGTTCCTTTTGTTTTTAGTTTAAAATACTTTTTTAAATTTTTTACCTCTAACAAAGGCTGTGTATTATTTTCTGCCATTTGCATTCACCTCCATATTCCAACATGCTGCATAATGGTCGTCACTAATTTGAATTAGGCTTGGTACTTCACTCTTACATGTATCAATACATTGGTCGCATCTTGGATGGAATTTACATCCTGACGGCAAATCTTGTGCATTTGCAACATTTCCGTGAATGGCAGTTAGTCGTTCTCTTTCTCCTTCTAGCTTTGGTATGGCTCCAAGCAGTCCCTTTGTATACCAATGTTTTGGATTTGAAAATACTTCTTTTACCGTTCCGTATTCGACAATACATCCTGCATACATAACTGCCACTTTTTCACAAATTTCCGAAATAATACCTAAATTATGTGTAATCATCAATAATGATGTAGAGTTTTCATGTTGAAGTTTTTTCATTAGTTCAAGTATTTGCGCTTGAATGGTAACATCAAGTGCTGTGGTGGGTTCATCTGCAATTAAAAGCTCTGGATTACAAGCTAGTGCTGCTGCAATACCAACGCGTTGGCGCATACCACCACTAAATTGATTTGGATAGTCATCGTATCGAGACTTTGCAATTCCAACCATTTTAAGTAACTCTTCACTTTCCATTCGTGCTTCTTTCTTACTTAGATTTTTATGTTTTCTTAATACCATGGAAATTTGTTCTCCAATTGTGAAAACTGGATTTAGAGAGGTCAACGGATTTTGAAATATCATAGAGATTTTATTTCCTCTCATATCTGCTAATTCTTTCTTATTCATTTGAAATACGGATTTTCCTTTAAAAAGAATATCACCATTTTCAATATGTCCCACTTTTTTGGGAAGTAAGTTCAAAGTAGATAATGCTATTGTTGTTTTTCCTGCACCTGTCTCTCCAACAAGTCCCAGTGCTTCTCCATTGTTTATCGTAAGGTTAATTCCATTTACTGCATGAGATGTGCCATGCCCTGTTTTATATGCAACCGCAAGGTCTTTTATTTCTAACAAAGATGCCATTTTTAATTCCTCCCTGTTTCTATTGATCTTTGTATCTTAATTCGTATTATTTTCTTAATCTATATTTTTAGGGTCTAATACATCTCGAACGCCATCTCCAACAAAGTTAAATGCCAATACGGTAATCATTAATGCAAAACCAGGTGCAATGACTGTCCAAGGCGCGGATGCAATGTATTCACGTCCATCTGCAATCATAGAACCCCAAGATGGCTTTGGTAGAGGAACGCCTAATCCCAAAAAGCTTAAGTTTGCTTCTGTTAAAATAACGGTACCAACTTGCTGACTCATTAAGATAATAAGTGGTGGAATAATATTTGGTAAAATCTGCGTAAATATAATATGTAAATGAGAACCTCCAAGAACTCGGGATGCTTTAATAAATTCAGCGTCACGAATTCCCATAACACTTTCTCGCATGACTCTTGTATAATTTACCCAACCAACGACAACAAGTACAATCAATAAATTGCGAATACTGTTACCAAAAATCGCCATAACCGTAATTGCAAATACCATAACTGGTATGGAAAGCTGAATATCATTAAATCTCATAATCACAGAATCTACGATTTTTCCAAAATAACCTGATACCATTCCAAGAATCGTTCCAATAATACTAGGAAAAACCACGCCAACAACAGCAATAATCAAACTGATACGACTTCCAATTAATAATCTGGTGAAAATATCACGCCCTAGCGAATCCGTCCCTAAAATGTGACCGTTTAATCCCTTTGAAAAAAACTCAGGTTTGATTAGTCTTGCACGCAAATCCGTTGCTTCGGCATCAAATCGAACAATTAACGGTGCAAAGATTGCTAACAGTACAATAATTCCAACTAATAAACTTCCTATAATAAAAAACTTACTTTTAGACATTTTACGAAGTATACTTTTTCTTCTCACAACCATTCTCCTTCCTAATTTAATTTCATACGCGGATCAATTACCGTATATAAAATGTCAACTAAGGTATTTACTGTTACAAAGATTGCCGCTGTAATGAGTAAAATTGACTGAATTAACGGAAAATCACGCATGTTGATTGCTTGCACGGTAAGAGTACCAAGGCCTGGCCATCCAAAGATTTGTTCCACAATAATGGCACCTGCCAACAATTGTCCAATCTGCATACCTGTTACCGTTATAACTGGTAATAATGCATTTTTAAGTGCATACTTTAAATAAATTTCCCACTGACCAATTCCTTTTGCATAGGTTGAAACAATATAATCTTCTTGCATTACGTCGTACATATCTGAGCGAAGCATACGAACAACTATAGCAGAAAGTGGTAATCCAAGCGTAATTGCTGGCATTAGTATGTTTTTAAATCCACCATAACCTTGCGTTGGCAGCCAACCTAGCGTAACACCAAATAAAAGAATCAAAAGAAGTCCAAACCAAACTTGTGACATGGATTGTCCAATGAGCGCAAATAAAACAGCTCCAAAATCCACACCAGTACCTCTTTTAATACCTGCAATAATTCCAAGAGGGATACTAATAATTAGTGAGATACATACCGCTATGAGCGTTAATTGTGCTGTAGCAGGCAAACGTTTAAAAATTAAATTGGAACAGGTTTCATTGTAAAAAATAGATACTCCCAAGTCTCCTTGTAACACGTTGCCCATATAGGATAAGTATTGTTCTACGACTGGTTTGTCGAGACCCATTTTGGCTTCCGTATTCTTAATTTGTTCTTCTGTTGCATTTTCAGGAAGCATTAACATTGCAGGATTACCTGGAGCAATTCGAATCAATGAAAACGCAATGATTGAAACTCCAAATAATACCAGTAAGCTTGCTAAAAGTCTTTTTAATAAAAAACGCGCTGTTGCCATCTTGCATTTCTCCTTTTTGTTTTGTTACAGGCGGTATATGATAACTTAAAATCATAACCGCCTGTTAAATTTATTTCACGGTAATATTTCTTAAATCCATTACTCCATCAGGAAAAACTACAATATTTTCTATATTGGATGTATAGATTGCAAACATATCAAGACTTAATACATACTGCATTGGCGCTCCTTCTTGCATTGCAATCTGGAAAGCTTGTCTCATTAATTCATTTTGCTTATCTAAATCAACCGTCATAGAAGCTTCATTAATGAGTGAAAGTTGCTCTTCATTTACAAATTCGGTATGTGCAGAATCGGATACATAATGCATATTAGCATGATTCAAACTTGAGCCATTTCCATAGAAAATATTAGAAAATCCTAAATCATATTCTCCCGCAGATCTTTTTGCTACAAAGGTTGCACCTTCCATAATTTCTAATTTTACATTAAAGCCTACAGCAGTCATCATAGCTTGAATTGCCTGAAGTACTTCTTTGGTTCTTGGAACCTTTCCATCAATTGCCATAAAGTAGATTTCTTCGCCGTTGTAAGAACTATCTGCTAATAATTGCTTTGCCATGTCTGGATCATATTTTGCATATTCTTTTGAATTAACAGCATCTGCGTCATATCCGATAACACCTTCCATTGTTGGCCAATAAGCTGGTGTACCAGAGCCTAGAATGCTATCAACGATTAATTCGCGGTCAATACAATGCATTAACGCTAAACGTGCATTTTTATCAGAAAATACTTTACCTTCTCCCGTCTCAAGAGACATAAAGCACATAGTAAGACCTGGATCTTGTTGAACTACCAATGCTTCCTGACCTTCTAATGCCATTGCCTGATCTGGTGGTATGTCTCCTGCTATATTAATCTCGCCTGTTTTAAGACCAGAAATACGAGTGGTGTCCTCAGAAATTGGTTTAAATACTATTTTATCTACATTTGATTTTTGCCCGCCCCAGTACTCATCATTTCTTTCAAATACCGTTTCATTTCCTGGATCATAACTTACGAATTTCCATGCACCAGTTCCTGGGTTGGTTTTAAATAAATCAGCTCCTTGCTCAGCCAATGCCTTTGCTGGTAATATAGAAGCAACGGAAATTTCACTTAGGAATGCTCCATAAGGTTGTGTGAAATGAAAGATACAGTTATAATCATCAACCACTTCTACTGAGTCTAAATTTACCCAAAGATAATGCATGGCTAATGTATCATCTTTTGCCATACGCTCAAAGGTTGCCTTTACGCACTCTGCGTTAAATGGTTCTCCATTACTAAAGGTTACATCGTCTCGTAATTGAAAAGACCAATCCTTCCCATCCTCTGATACACTCCAACTAGTTGCAAGGGACGGTGTATAGTTTCCTGCATGATCACTTTCAATTAACGTATCATAAATAAGAATACGAGCAATGTAGGATGGCATACTTGGTTGTCCCGCTGGATCCCATGTATAGAAATCTTCTGATAAGGAGTATGTTACTACCGTTTCTCCATCTTTAGTCGTTGTGACCGTTCCAGTTGAACTATTTGTTGGTTCCTCTGTTGTTTCTTTCTTTGTATTACCACATGCAGCTAATGAACTAACAAGAAGGGTAATACCAAGAATAAGTGCTAAACATTTTTTCATTTTCATTTTTCTCTCTCCTTTTCCAATTTGTTTTGCAAACTCATCATAATTCATTCATTTAGCGGAGTATATAAAATAAATCTTCTTTCATTTACACAAATTATCATTTATGATAGAATATGTTAACTTCACTATTTTTGTTAATTTTTATCGAATACTGATGTTTTTTGTCTATTTTTATACTCTTGTATTATATTTTAGATAAAAATAAATAATGTATTTTTATAATTAATGTTAATTTTATACATTTAAAATGGAGCTTATTTAAAATATAATTGTTATCTTTTCAAGGAGCTTAATATGAAAAAAATCAAAAAAATTCTAGTAAGTATTAACAACAGTATATTTTTTCAAACTACATTGATTTTAGGTGCACTCTGTATATTAATTGTTTTTTATCTAATCGCTTTTGCTTTTAGGCCTATCATTAAAACAGAGCAAGAAAAAAATAGATTGCTTTATGAAAACGCTCTTACTAGTGCCGAAACAATCATTGATTATTCTTTACTAAACATTCATGATATTATTACAAAAACAAGTCAGGAAAACTGTATTATGAGTGCGATTGTATCTCCAGATTCTGGTTCAGAGGATTCAGAAATACTGTTAAGTCTTTCAAACCTAAAAGGAACAAGCGAGTTAATTCAAGAAGCTTTTTTATTCATACCTGCAAACGATAAAGTGTATACTTCAAAATATAAATTAATAAAACGAACTGATTTCTACGAAAAAAGTGTGATTGATCGTTATTATTCTAGTTCTGAAAACTTGGATTATATAAGCCAGAGTGGCAGAATTTCAAAATTTTTTATTGTTGATTCAAAAATATTTATGATACGTGATTTTCCACTTGAAGGAGAGAATAGGCTTGGAACCTTTTTTATTAAAATAGATGTGAATAAATTTTTAAAGATGCTAAAAATAAATGAAACGATATACCCAAATCATCTTTATGTTTATAATTCATTGGGTACACCTTTATTTATTAATGATGCAAATAACCAAAGTAGTGCACAACATTATTATACAAACATAGCGGACAGCACCAAGCAAACAGTTGCTCTAGATAATCAGCTTCTACTACATACACACTCTGATTTAACTCACTTTAAGTATTTATTAGTAGTGAATGATTCCTCTAAAAATAATACGTTTATGCTTGTACTACTCATTTGTCCTGTTATCTTACTTTGCCTAGTTATGGCATTTTTTATAAGTACCAAGATATTAATTCCAATAAAAAACTTAATATTTATTGCAGATGCAATGAGATTAACAGATATCAGTTTACCTGGTCAGTCAACCACTAATAACTCGGTAGCTTTTACAAACAATATGAAGTATCTTAATTCATCCTTTGTCAATGCTGTTAGTAGTATAAATTATTTAAATAATTTTTTAGAAAAATTAAAACCAGATATATCAGACATATTGTTTAAAGACTTATTGACTGGTAAGCCAATACCAAAAGAGGATATTGACAACTACTTAACAAACATAAACAGTTCGATTACAAACGAGGGACTATATAATGTAATGGTCATTAAAACCAACCAAGATGACACCTATAATCTAACCAAAAATTATTTATCAGCAATTGAGAACATACTAAATATTAAAACAAAAGATTTTTGTTCTTATCATATACAAATAATTGATAACACGATATATGCCATAATATTTCAATTTCATAATTCATCCGCCCATACCATTAAAGTTTTTGAAAGAGACTTAAAAAATATGCTTACTAATACCTCCTCTTATCTTCATGTTCCAGCTGTAATCGGAACTGGAAAGATATATAAGTCCTTACAGGATTTGCATTTTTCTTATAGTGATGCACTAAATATGACTACGGTTAAATCTTCTTCCAATTCTGAAGATTCATCGGAAATCGAAACATACAATGACAAAACTTACTATAACGAACACATTCAAAAACTCTTTCAATTCATTGAAAATGACGATGAAGAAAATGCACTTTTATTTGCAAATCAACTCATATTAAAAATATACAATGAGAATAACTCTTTAGATGAGGTGAGAGTAAGCTACATCTCTTATGCAGAAGCAGTATTAAATAAACTATTAGAATTTAAAAATATCAGCCTTGATGCAAATACGCTATTTCAAATTAATACGGCATTAGAACGTGCAGAAGAAAAAACAATTATGAAAAATACCATTGACTCTTTTATTAAAGAAGCTGTTTTACTTGCTTTTGATCATTATAAAAAATACAAGCACCCTTACATTATAAAAGCAAGTGAATATATTAAAAATCATTATTCTGACTCCTCTTTATCTTTAAGCGAAATTGCAGAAAAGCTTGGAACGAATTCTACCTATCTTAGCAAGCTATTCAAAGAAAATATGGGTGTTAATTTTAATGATTTTATCAATTCTTATCGCATTGATGCTGCTAAATTTCTTTTAAATAATACTGATAAAAAAATTGAACAGATTTCAAATGAAACAGGATTTAATTCACAACAAAATTTCATTCGCGTTTTTAAGAAAATTGAAGGCGTTGCACCAGGACAATATCGAAAAGCAAAGCAAGTTGATATCTAATCATAGAAAAGCCCGCCTTTTCATGGCGAGCTTTTTTATGATGGTTTCGTACTAATTGGACCTTCACCTTCTTTGTTTAGAACATTTTCTATCATTACATTAACGCAATACGGACAAAATTGTGAACCAGCGCCTTGTTTTAATTCATTGATTGCATATTTTTTTGATAGTGCCTTTCGATAACTTCGTTCACTAATCATAGCATCATAAGCATCTGCAATTGCAATGATTCTAGACTGAATGGGTATTTCCTCTCCTTTTAATCCTTTTGGATAACCACGTCCATCCCACCTTTCATGATGAGCTAGTACATATTCTGCCATTTCCGAAAGTTCATTTACTGTGCTAAGGATTCGATATCCTATTTCTGGGTGTCTTTTGATTTCCTCCCATTCATTCTCATTTAACTTATCGTTCTTATTTAAGATTCCTTCTTCAATCGCAACTTTTCCAATGTCATGCAGCATACCTACTGTTCTTAATTCTTTTATTTCGTCTTCTTGTAAATCCAACGCCAGTCCCATCTTCTCACAAAGCTCAGATACTCGATGTGAATGTTGCTCCTCTCTTGGATTTTTTTCATGCAAGGCTGCCATAATGGTATAGATTGTTTTTCCACGCATGCTTGGACTTTCTACTAATTTTTTCTTATACATAAAGTCTTCTGCTCTTTTAAAAACATCAATGACAGATTCTTCCTCGCTATATTTTGCTCCATATCCAAAGGATATCGATATGTCAACCGAGTTGATTGATTCATTTCTTGCCAATTCTTTTATATGACTAACAATGTTTTTTATTGTTTCTAATTCTGTATTTGGCGATAATATAATAAATTCATCTCCCGCCAGTCTACATACTATATCTTTTTTTCTAACCCCTTTTAATAATACTTTGGCAACTCTCTTGATATATTCATCACCAATTGAATGTCCAAAAGAATCGTTTATTAGCTTTAATCCATTGATATCTGCTATTGTTATCATAAGTGGATAATGTTCTTTGCGGTCAAGTCTTACTAGTTCCTCTTCAAAATATCTTCTGTTATATAACTGGGTTAGTTGGTCGTGGTAGCTTAGATGTTGAAGTCTATCTTCTGCCTGTTTTCTCTTTGTAATGTCATTGACAATAATAGCTAGTTGATTTTTTTTAGGACGGTATGCTATTACCTCATAATAATAGCTTGTTTGTATTTGATGTCTTTCATATCTGGTTGGTTCACCTGTTTTTACCGTATGGTAGAGTTTATCCATGTTATCAGCTTCCATGTTTTTGTGTATTTCATGAAAATATTTACCCATGATTTCATCTTTTTTTAAGCCAGTTAGTATCTCATGACTGTCATTGGTGTCAATAAGTTTGAAATGCATAATATCATCTGAATTTCCCTCATACAATGCAAGCCCCAGTTGCATTTGATTTACTAATGCTTTATACTTTTCTTCACTTGCACGAAGCATGGTATCGTATTCTACAATTTGGTCATATTGATTTCTAAGTTCTTCTTCCGACGCAGTTAATTGCTGCACATATGCTTGAAGCTCTTCGTTTGCCGCTGATAGTTCATCATAACTTTCCATTAACTTTTTCTCTGCAGCATCAACCTTTTTTAACATTTTTAAAATGAGATAATACAATAACAACGCTGTAAGTAAAACATAAAATATACCTTTATAAGTATTTAAAATTTGCATTGTTTTCTTATCCTCAAACAGGTAAGAGAGGATGCGATCCGAAAAATAAATCCAGAAAAATCCTATTAAAAAATAAAGAAAACAAATTTTTAACCCATCCAATCTTAAAGGATTTTTTTTGTATCTAATTTTTATTTTGTTTTTTAGCCGCAAAAACATATAGACCTCCTATAAACGAACCTTATCTAATGTAATCTGTTTATATCCTTTGTTTGCTCTATTATACACCATTTTGGGTATCTTGAATTTACTTTATAAAATTATAATAAATAAAAAATCAGTTAAAAAAACAAACAGAACACAAGTAAACATTGTTTCTGTTTGTTTTTATTATACGATTTGAATTTCATACTTATACTTATCGCTTCGATAGATTGCTTCTGTATATTCAATCGGTATCTCCTTCTCAATATATGCAACTTTTTTAAAGTTTAATGCCAACTGGCTTTCTGGCTGATTAAGAAGTTCTATTTCAAATTCACTTAGTAATTTAGGCTCTATGGTTTCCTTAGCACTGCTTAATTGATATCCGTATTGTTCCCGAAATATTTTATATAGAGATTGACCAAAAATAGTTTCAACAGACATGTCTGGAAATCGGTATCTTGCTAACCATACCGTTTCGATCGCGATTGGCTCATTGTCAATGAGACGCAAGCGTTTTATTGTAATGACATAATCCTTATCTTCTGGCAATTTTAGAATGTCTTTGATCTGATGCGTAGCTTTCTTAATATCAAAGGAAATAATTTTTGAACTTGTTTTATGACCCTTACTTTCCATCTCCTGTGAAAAACCAATTAACTGAGACAACTTTTTATATTGTTTGGGCCTAGCAACAAACGTTCCCCGCCCTTGCTCTCTATATAAAACACCATCACTGACCAATTCCATGATAGCCTTATTTACAGTCATTCTGCTTACCCCTTGCATCTTACAGATTTCTCGCTCTGGCGGAATCAAGTCTCCTGGTTTTAATTGTTCATTTTCTATCATATTTAATATACTATCTTTAATTTGATAATATAATGGAAGTCCATTTTCCTTTAAAACCTTATTCAATCGCTGTCATTCCTTTCATTTGCATCCTAAAATTTTCTTTCATTGTACTATTATAATTCGAAATATTCAATATAGGAAAGTATCTTCCTAGTATTCTCTATCCCCATTAATGCTTCTTAAAAAAAGGGCAACCTAGAATTTAATAAAAGTTGGTTGCCCATTGCTAGAGTATTTATGCTATTTATCTAAGCATTTTTTTCATTTCATCTGCTACAAATTGTACCTTTGTTCCAACAATTACCTGAACAGAGGTTTTACTTGGACGTATTATGCCAGCAACTCCTGCTGATTTTATTTTCTTTTCATCTACTTTTGTATAATCAATTACTTCCATACGAAGTCTGGTAATGCAATTATCACAAGAGGCGACGTTTTCTTTCCCGCCAAGACCTTCCAATACAATACTTGCAATACTTGAATAATTGTCATTTGCAAGAACTGTATTTAGCTCCTCATCACTAATATCATCCTCTTCTCGCCCAGGTGTGGCAAAGTTAAATCGAACAATTAAGAATCGAAATACAACATAATACACTATTGCAAACGCTAATCCTATGGGAATAATTAGCAACGGATTTTGAGCCATTGGAGCTTTAAAGCTTAAAACCCAGTCTACCAGCCCAGCACTAAAGTAAAACCCTAATCGAATCGGAAGCATAGCACATACTGCAGCTGAGATACCTGTTAATAATGCATGCACTACATAGAGAGGAGGTGCCAAGAACATAAATGCAAATTCCAACGGTTCTGTAACACCTGTAAAAAATGCACATAACGCCGCAGCTCCTAGAAGTCCAGCAGCCACTTTTTTCTTTTTTGATTTTGCAGTATGATACATTGCAAGTGCAGCGGCTGGTAAGCCAAACATCATTACAGGGAAGAAGCCTGTCATATACATACCTGTTTGACCTAATATACCACCTTCTGCGGTTCCCCAGAATTTATGCAAATCATCAATTCCAGCTGCATCAAACCAAAAAACAGTGTTAAGTGCATGATGCAAGCCAAGTGGAATTAGCAAACGGTTCAAGAAAGCATAAATACCAGCACCGATTGCACCTGTAGAAACAATACTAGTTCCAAACGCTACCAAAGCACCATATATGTAGGGCCAAACAAAAAATAATACAAAAGAAGCCAATACTGAGATGACGGCAGTTACAATTGCTACACAACGTTTTCCACTAAAAAAAGAAAGAGCATCTGGAAGCTTCGTATTCTTAAATCGATTATAAGCAACTGCTCCAATGATACCTGCTAAAATACCAATAAATTGTGTTTCAATTTTGTCAAATGCTGCTGGTACTTCTTCTATTGGTATCCCTTTTAAAAATGCCACTGAACCTTTTGATAATAGTGTTGTTATCATTAACCAAGAAACAAGTGCCGATAACCCCGCCGTTCCATCGTTGTCATCTGACATACCAACTCCAACACCAATTGCAAATAAAATAGCCATATTATCAATTAACGCCGATCCTGCTTTGATTAAAAAAGCGGCAAATGCACTGTTTGCCCCCCAACCTATCGGATCAATCCAGTAACCAATCCCCATTAGTAACCCCGCTGCTGGTAGACAAGCAACTGGAAGCATAAGAGATTTTCCTAGTCTTTGTAAATATTTCATCATTTTGATTCTTTCCCCTTTCCTCATTCCCCTTATCGCTCTAGCTTCGATAAGGACATTATTATAATTTATTCTCAAGCATATTCGCTTTTTGAATCAAAATAAATAACAAAGTTAAGAACTCAAACCTATTGATTGAAATAATTTAAACAATATTTGACATTTTTGGTATATACCATTTCTACAATTATACTTTAATCATATTATGGGCACAAGCATTTTATACTATATATTTTATTTTTTCATCTATATGCTAGTCATATTGCACATAATAAATAATTTTAACAACACAATTTTTATATACCAATTATGTTTTGGTATATATTTTTAACTGATTTTACATTTACACTTGGTATTTTATTATATATAATAAGAATAAATATAACTTTAAAAAAAACAAAAGGAGAGTGTACCATTTTGATTAAACTTATCAAAGCACGTGATTATGAGGATATTAGCAGAAAAGCTGCCAACTTAATATCTGCTCAAATAATATTAAAACCAGATTCTGTTCTAGGTCTTGCCACTGGGTCTACTCCAATTGGTATATACAATAAACTTGTAGATTGGTATAACAAAGGAGATTTAGACTTTTCGCAGGTTCGTACGGTAAACCTAGATGAATATTGTGGACTTTCAAAGGACAATGAACAAAGTTATTGTTATTTTATGAATCATCATTTGTTTTATCATGTTAACATTGATTTAAAAAACACAAATTTTCCAAATGGCATGGAATGCGATGCTGTCAAGGAGTGTAATCGTTATAATCAAGTAATAGAAGATATGGGTGGAATTGATATGCAGCTTCTTGGGCTTGGAACCAATGGACATATTGGTTTTAATGAACCAAGTGATACATTTATTCGTAATACACATCAAGTAACACTTTTAAATGATACTGTTGTTGCAAATTCTCGCTTCTTTGACTCTCTTGATGAAGTGCCTAAGAAAGCTTATACCATGGGTGTTGGACATATTATGAATGCAAAAAAAATAATATTGGCTGTAAGTGGAGAAAATAAATCAGAAATATTAAATCAAGTACTAAACGGACCGGTAACTCCATTGGTTCCTGCTACCATTCTTCAGTTTCATCCTGATGTTACCGTTGTTGCAGATGAAGCTGCTTTGTCTGCTTTGGCTTAATTTTGATTGGAGGAAATGCTATGCTTATTAAAAATGGTTTTGTTTTTCAAGAAAATTCTACCTTTCAACAAACTGATATCTCAGTTCATGAGGAATTTATATCTAATATAACAAGCGATGGTAAAGTAATAGATGCCACTGGCCTTTATGTCATTCCAGGCCTCATCGACATACACTTTCACGGTTGTGTCGGCTACGACTTTTGTGATGGAACGCCAGAAGCATTACAAAAAATTGCTGAATATGAAGCAAAATGCGGTGTTACATCTATAATTCCTGCAAGTCTTGCTTTAAATGATGATGCTCTATTAAGGATTTTTGAGAATGCAAAAAATTATAAGAATCAAACTGGTTCTATGTTAATGGGAATTCATATGGAAGGACCTTATCTATCTCCTTCTAAAAAAGGAGCTCATAACGAGGCTTATTTAAAGACACCTTTTGTAACTCACTTTCGCTCGTTGAATGAAAAATCGGGAAATATGATTAAAATATTATCAATTGCACCCGAATTAGACGGTGCTTTAGAAACCATAGAAGAATTAAAAGAAGAAGTGGTTCTATCCTTAGCTCACACTTCGGCCAAATATTCACAAGCCATGGAAGCCTTTCAAAAGGGCGCAAGCCATGTAACGCATCTTTACAACGCCATGCTTCCTTTCTCTCATAGAGAGCCTGGATTAGTAGGAGCTGCCTTTGATAACCCTGATTGTATGGTTGAATTAATCACTGACGGGATTCATGTATCACCTACCGTTGTACGAGCAACCTTTCAAATGTTTGGTAAAGACCGTATTATCTTAATCAGTGATAGTATGCGTGCGACTGGTTTAGAAAATGGAGAATATACACTGGGCGATTTAGCCGTTACCGTAAAGGATAACAAGGCAACCTTACATGATGGAACTATAGCAGGTTCTGCAACCAATCTTATGGATTGTATAAAAAAAGCAGTTTCTTTTGGCATTTCACTGGAAGATGCTGTTACTTGTGCAACCATAAATCCTGCAAAACAGACTAGAATCTATGATCAAGTAGGTAGTATTACTCCTGGAAAATATGCAAATTTGGTGTTGTTAGATAAAAATCTCAATATTGTTTCTGTTATTTTGAAGGGAAATGTACTTGAATAGATCCTAGTCTCCTATTCAAAGAGGCTCATTATTTTTTAATATATTCCAAATACTAACGGCTACTAGTACTGTAAAAAAACCTCCTACAACTAAAACATTTGTTATAGGGTAATAAAAGGGGCCGTCAAATTCAAAACGATATGGTGTAAGTAGCTGCCATATATTAAACTGCTGCAAAGGCCCCCAACTGCTAAAACGATTTAGCATATACTCTATTAAACAAATAAAAATACCCCAAGCACACGCTGCCATGACAGTTTTTGTTTTTCGTGAGCACACTAATATGAAAGCCCCAATAATGATTGATGCAAAAAACAGTGAGAAAATTGCAAATAAATAGTGTTGCCAAACAGCCCATGATATTACAATTTTCATTTCACCTCCAATCTGTAAAACTGGTTCTTTCCAAGTGGAAAATGGTTGAATTATCCCCACAATCACAGCAGTTATAATATGATAGGAAAGATTTAGTAATATCAAATAATATGCTACGGCAATTAACCTACACAGCCTGCGAATATACCCTCCATAATTACATGAATCTGGCATTTCCCAAATATGATACTCTGTCTCTTCTGCAAACATCGGAGAAAGTACAAAAAGCATATGGAGAAGAAGAAAAACAGGCAAAATAAAGTTTACCAATTCCAAAGCCGCAGAATCAAAGTCACCAAGATAGGTTTGACGAAATCCTTCTAAAATAACAATTAATATAGATACTAGGGCATATAACCCAGCACTAAACATATTAACAGGATTTTTTAACAAGTATTCCAATTCATATCTTGTAATCTGATGTATGACTTTTGGATAAATCAATTCTTCACCTGCTTTCGCACATAGCCTCTATAGCAAAATACAAGCGCCAAAACAGCAATGAAAATATGAAATACAATGTTTAAATAATGTGTTGGAACTGCAAGGCCAAAGAGATTTGCAAATCGCCCTTTTGCTCCAAAATCACCCATAGATTGCAGTAGAAATGGGCTTAATTCCGCTGGAAGAGAAAAGAGTGTGGTAACATTTCCTGAAAAGTTAATCATTTTAGCCAATAAAAACGTCGCTCCATAATAGCTACCTGACAAAAAGAAAGGAAGTAAAGCACTTTTAAAGGATACCGAAAAAAACATCGTCATACTAGCCATAACGAATGCAGTAAGTAAGGAGCCACCTAATTGAATACAATAAAATTCAATCGCTGACCATGTATAAGGTGTTAATTTAAATCCAAACAAACTTACAAGCGATATATCATTGTAAGGTAATCCGTATACATATCCTGTTACGACAAGGCAAACAATCTGAAATAAAATAACACAAAAAAAGCTATACAAGACTCCAGCAACAAGCTTACTAACAAAGATACCTTGTCTTCCTTTTTTTGCAGTAAGTAATGACGATTGTGTTTTATTCACGTATTCATCTGAATAAATACCAGCAAGCCCCAGTAATATTAAAAGTATCGTACTGCTAGGAATTAACCATCCAATATTAATATTTATAAATTGATTCCATCTTCCCAAATTCAGCTGTATAAAGTTCGCCTTTTTGAAACTTTCTAAAATTTTAGTCTGTACCAAATATTCAAATCCATTTTCTTTTCCATTGGCAATTAAATCCATTATTTTTTTCTCAGTATTGCTAATTTCATTGATGCGGTCATCTTTACGTTCAAAATAGTTGCAAACTTTACTGGCTAAATTATTTTCCAAATAGACAGCTACTGTTCCTTGCTCACCCATCCTTTCATCATTCATCACTGTACGATATTTTTCTATATACTCTATGACAGATGAAGGCAAATACTGTTTTATTTCACTATAGGCAGCATTATATTCATTGTCTTTAACGACTTTATACAATTCTGGACTTCCCATTGCCTGTTGAAGTTCATTTTTAAATGGTTCAAAAGAATATTTTACGGATGTGTATTCTTTCATCTGAAGTGTGATAAAAGAAAAAGCCAAGGATAATATTAAAAGAAAAATCCAAAGGTATTTTTTTGTAATAATTTTATAAAGTTCACTTTTTATAATTGTCATATTCATTTATGTAATCCTCCAAAATAATAGGTATATACATCCTCCAAAATAGGTTGAATCAATACAGCTTGAGCCAAAGGCTTTTTATCACTAATTATTCTTACTTCCATGCCGTCGCTTTTTTGCATAATGTTACCGATTCTGTGTTGATGTTTTACTTGATTGAATTCTTCTTGAGATAAAACTGCAGACCACACCTTGCTATTTACAGAACTAATCAAATTATCGGTATGCTCCATTTTTAGTACTTGTCCGCCACGAAGCAGAATAATTTGACCTGCAATAAATTCTAAATCAGTTACAATATGTGTGGACAAAAGAACAATTCGATTTCCAGACAATTCAGAAAGTATATTTCGAAACCGAACCCTCTCATAGGGATCTAATCCAGCCGTTGGCTCATCCAAGATTAAAATTTCTGGATCATTTAATAAAGTTTGGGCAATTCCAATACGCCTTAGCATTCCTCCTGAAAAACTACCCAACCGTTTGTTAATTACCTTAGTAAACACTTCCTGTGTTAAATCCTTTGCTTGATGATAATTTCCTGTATTTCTATAAAAGTAAGAAAATACAGCTTGGTAGTTATCTTCAATTAGTGTGTTGAGGGCAGATTTATCACCTTGTTTTATTCTGTTAATTAATTCGGTTTCTTCCAATGCTTAGCCCTCCCACTTCTTCTTTTCTATATATTAAAACACCATAGACATAATAAAAGATATATTTTTTTATAACTTTATTTATTATTTATCTATTATAAAAAGTACAAAAACACCGCAAGTCTCATTTTCTAAGTACTTGCGGTGTTCTTATAGTCAGTCGAAGCGACGGGATTCGAACCCACGACCTCTGCGTCCCGAACGCAGCGCTCTACCAAGCTGAGCCACGCTTCGTTTCTAACTACATATTATAATACAATAAATGTAAATTGCAACTTCAATTTTATATGTTATTCAAAATCCAATTTCCTGCTAAATCAATCCATAGTTGAATCTCTTCTACTACCGTTCCAGTCTCCTCTGTGCCAAGAGAAAGCCCATGTTCTCCCTTCTCAAAGATATGAAGGGCAAAAGGAACCTTTGCTTTTTTCATGGCATTAGCCAATAAAAGAGAGTTTTCAACTGGAACACCTGAATCTTCAAACGTATGCCAAATAAAGGCTTTTGGCATAGTTTCATCCACTTGCTTTTCTAAGGAAACAAGTTCTCTCCAATTTGAGTCATTTTGTCTATCCCCTAATAGATTTTCAAAACTACCTTGATGAGCAAATTCACCTGAGGTAATAACTGGATAACACAAAACCAATCCATTTGGTTGAATCTCTTCCTTTTTATATCCCAATGCACGAAGTAGAAAATCTTTGTTCCAGAAAACACCAAAACTTGCTGTTAAATGACCCCCTGCTGAAAATCCAAGAACAACAATTTTATTTGGATCTACATGCCAGTTGGAAGCATTTTCACGTATTAGCTTCATAGATTTAGCCACCTGATGAAGTGCAGTCGGAAATTCAGCTGGTGCACAACTATACCTTAAAACACATGCATGAAATCCAAAATGATTCATTTGCAGTGCAATTGGCTCTCCTTCTTTTGGTGAGGTTAAGTAATATCCTCCACCTGGACAGATAAGCACCATAGGTCTTACTTTATCAGGATCAATGGTATTATCTATGATATATGTAGTTAGTTCGCCTTGAAAATCTCCATCTTTAATGTCAAACGTTTCATTTCTCATACTTATCCTTCTCCTTTTTTATCTTAAAAATGCAAACGGCTCTTCCTTTTGATTTATAAAATGCATCATCATATAGGCACACATCACAGCAGCCTTTTCTTCCTTTAATATTCTTCTACACTCATCTCTATCTGCAAGTATGACTTCAATATCTTCTGAAGCCTCCTGATATTGATTCGTTGGTTCTCCTGTTAAATATCCAAATACCATGGAACAAGACTCATCCGTCATACCAATGCTTGTGAAAAACGGTCTTGAATATCCTTCTTTTGACTCCAATGGCGTTAATGTAAGTCCCGTCTCCTCATACATTTCTCTAACAGCCGCTTCTACCATATCCTCGTTTTCTTCCACAAGTCCTGCGGGAAACTCATAAATATAATCATCAATCGAATATCGATATTGTCTTACTAATGCAATTTTATCCTTTTTTTCTCCATAAACACCATAGATAATAACTCCATCTGGTTTATTTTCCTTTGTAGACATTTTGAGTAAATTACACTCTTTTGCCCTTGAAGAAAGATAGTAAGGAGCTATTCTTCCATCTCTTCTTTCAGCTTCTAATTCATATAGGTTTAAATATTTATTATCGGTTTGTTTTTTAATATTTTTCACTCGATTCATTTCTAGCATAACCTTTCTTTCTGTCTTTCAAATAATCTTAGAGCTTCATTATCTTCCCAGTCTTATATATAAGACTTATCTACCTTTATGACAGGATAGCAATGTGTCCAATTCGTTTGAATCATAGTTTCAATCTGGCTTTTTACTTCTTCATCACTTAGATGAAATTTAAAAGGTACTGCTGCATCAAAAATAACATTCGTATGTGTAGGACCTTTAATAAGGCGAAAATCATGAATACTAATTTCTGGGCTGATTTCTTTGATTTTTTCTTCAATCTGCTCGCGCATTTTAATCACTTGCTCGTCATCTACCACGATTGGGTCCATATGAATAACTGCTTCGCAACCAAGCTTTGTGTTTAATTCATTTTCAATCCGATCAATCGCATCATGCAACTTAAAGATATCTCCATCTCCAGCTACCTCTCCGTGTAAAGAAATCATCAACCTACCTGGTCCGTAATCATGAACGATTAAGTCGTGAATGCCAGATACTTCTTCGTGAGACATTACTATTTCTTCAATTTGCTGTACAAGCTTAGGATCTGGTACCTGACCTAGTAATGGTGAAAGTGTATCTTTGGCGGCATGATAACCAGCATACAAAATAAATATCGCAACTACCATTCCGCTCCATCCATCGATTAGAACTCCAGTTTTTCTCATCACAATCATAGACAGTAAAACAACCAAGGTTGCAATCGAATCCGAAAAACTATCAATTGCTGTTGCTTTCATTGTCTCTGAATCTATTTTTTTACCAATTTTCGTGTTATAGATATACATATATAACTTTACACCAATTGAAACCACTAGAATTAAAATAGCAAGATTACTCGTTTCAATCACGGTAGGCGAAAGTATCTTTGCAAAGGAGGATTTTGCTAATTCAAATCCTACTAAGATAATTGCGATTGATACAATAAAACCAGATATATACTCACCTCTGCCATGTCCAAAAGGATGTTCGGCATCTGGTTTCTTACCAGAAAATTGAAATCCAATCAAAGTTATCACACTAGAACCTGCATCTGATAAATTGTTAAAGGCATCTGCTGTAATTGCAATTGATCCACTTATCACGCCCGCTAAATACTTTATTAAAAACAAAATAATATTAAGTGATATACCAACAATACTGCTTAGTATGCCATATTGTCTTCGCACTTTTTCATTACTGATATCTTGATTTTTAATAAATATTTTTGCCAATAAAGTAATCATGGCTTACCTCTCTTATTTATATTATTGAAATAGTTCATCTCCACTTTTATATCCAAACCCTGGATGCAAATCAAATTTAACACCACCAACTACTGCTTTCCCCTTCACTGCTTTGCTAATCCTAGCTATTCCTTCATTTCCAAAACCTGCGCACAACTCAATTGCAGTTACACCATGCTCGACCAATTCCTTTGCCACTGCCTCTGCCTCTGCATAACTTTTGACTCCTACCACATACAAATGTAATACCGGAGTATCAATATCAGCATTATGTTTTGAATAATCCACTTCTTCTGCTATAAATATAAAAGCTGCTTTTACTTTCATTGTTCTTGTTTCTCCTTTTACATGTACACATCCTTATGAACGCAAATCCACAATACTTATCATTATTATACATGAAAAAATTAAAAAAAGTGTTATTTTCATAAAAGTTTTATGCTCTTGTATCGTTTTTAAAATTGGAGTAATTTCTTTTCCCATTCATTTAATTCTTCAAACTCTTGCTTTTCTTTTATTTCAGCTAATAAAATATTTTTCTCTTCTATTCCTAATAATTGAAATACATATTCATATTCACCTTCATAAAAACATTCGGTTAATAACTCTTTTAGATCAGCCAAACTCCTTACTTTTTTCTCAATCATACAGATTCGCTCTTTAATAGAAAGTGAATTCATAAGTTTAATCAATTCTCTAAGCTTTTCATCTTCCATCTGCATACCATCTATATAAACAGTTTCTTGTATTGCTTCCTCCTGTTTTATATAAAAAAGAAGCTTTTCTAAACAATTATTACTAATAGCAAATTTTATTTCATATGCAATATCATGGATTTTAGTACTTAAATAATCTCTAAGGGAACCATCTTCCTTATAATTTTGTTCCATCAATATACTAAGTGAAGTAGATAACAATTCTTCTATTTCCTGAACGGTCTTAGACTCACAGATTATTTTCACTTTGCTTCTTTCCTCATTTGATATGCTTAATGTAGAAAATATATGATTCACCATAACACAAGCAAGTGAATTCGTTAGTACAATACCTGCAACATTAATTATTAAATCTTTGTATCCATTATGATATGCACGCAATAGAGCTAATATTTCATTTCGATCAAAACCTGATAAAAATTTTTGTTCTAAATAAGTTCGAAGTAAATACTCATAAATCAAATCAATACCTTCTAAATTAGTAGCAGCAAAAAGTAAAGGATAATCAAGTGTTAAAATATGATTGGTTGCATCAAACTCAACATCATATCGTTCAAAAAAACACTTCATTCCTTTCATTATAGTTTCATGGTAACATTCAACATTATAAGCATCAAAGGCGCAAAGAATCGTACCATATAATTTTTTTGCTTTTTGTATTTTTTCCTTTTTATTCTTTAGCCCTGTATAAAAGGCTTCCTCAAGCTTTATTTGATCTAAGTCGATCAGTTCATACTTTTGATTCATGTTAGTATTTTTTGTTAAACTTACAGGCTCATCCTTAATACAATATATAACGGATAACATTAATTGTCTTGCTGTTTGATAGGTTACGGAGGTACTCTCATTACTTGTAAACTTTTTGATTCTTTTTGCAACTATTTTTAACAGCTCTTCTTCATTCATCTTCAACAATTCCCATAAACTCAGGCCCTTTTTCTCTTATTTCACGACAAAATGCTTCCAGACAAGTTCCTTCCAGATAATCCAAATCTCCTTGACACTTCCCATCAAAACATGACTTCATATATGCAAGCAGTTCATCATCTGTTATTTCATCCATGGATTCGTTTTTATATAAATAAAAAATCTCCGTCAACCCTTCTATCATCTCTACGTAATTGTCTTGATAGATAAAAGGGGAATCACAAAACGTAAATATTATTTTAGTAAGGATTCCTTCACCAAATTCAATTCGCTCCTGACTTTTTAAAATTTCATTTTTATTCTTTAGTAATTCCAATCCCTCTTCATTTGAAAGACGAAGACCAAATTTTTGTGTTACATCATTGCATTTTATGATTTGTTCTAATTGATTTTTCTCGCTCCCCATTATAAGCTCAAACAAGCGCTTTTCCTCCATAGAAACACCACCTTATTTTTATTTGCCCTTGATTTTACTCCTTAGAACATAGGGATACAAGACTTGAAAAAATACTGATTTTGTGGTAATATATAAGTGTAAAAAGAGAAAAAATTCTATAATACTTAAGAATTTTTTCTCTTTTTATTTTTACTCAGTATAATTTTATTTAAAATAGAAAAACGCCAAATCTTGTTTTATTTAATTTGGGCAAAATAAAAACACCGCCCCCAAAGCTCTACGTCTTCAAAAACAGTGCTCTAACTGCGCCAACAGGGACTCGAACCCGGGACACCCTGATTAAGAGTCAGGTGCTCTACCAACTGAGCTATTAGCGCATATAATTAATATTGGTTGACTTGTACAACGCAAAAATAATTATATTATATAATATTAAATAATGCAAGTACTTTTTTAACATTTTTTAACCTTTTTTTTACAGAAATAACTTTATTTCCTTGAAACCTGCTTACAAAACAACTATAATAAAATATGTCACTTTTTACTATATATTGCGTTTATAACCTTACAAAGTAAATCAAGGGAGGATTTCATGCACGATATCAAAAACAACAAATTTGAATCCAATAAAAAGTATTTTACAATTTGTATCTACACATTGTTTGTTATACTTATTGGTTCTGTAATCGTTAAATTAATTATGTCCTGGGAGCAAGTTTCTCTTACTTTAAAACAATACACAAATGCACTATCTCCATTTTTAATAGGAGCTTTTATTGCTTATTTAATTAATCCCTTGATGAAATATTTTGACAAGAAATTATTTACAGAACTATTGAAAATCAAATCCCCTAAGAAAACAAAATACCTATCCCTTGCTTTTTCTTATTTATTGGTAATTGGATTATTTTATATTTGTTTTTCTTACATTATACCTCAGCTAATTAAAAGTTTGACCGATTTAATTCAATCCATTCCAGTATTTTATGATAAAATCTACGAATTTTTAAATAACTTAGAAACCAATTATCCTAATATTGATTTTGTTTATATTAATGAATTATTAAATGAAGCTCTTCCAAATGTTGCTGAAACAATAAAAGACTTTGCAACGAATGCAATTCCCCTCATATATTCAACAAGTCTATCTGTGATACGTTGGATACTCAATATTGTAATAGCAATTATTGTTTCGATTTATATGTTATCCGATAAAAAGACATTAATGAAAAATTTTAAACGTTTTATTTTTGCATTTTTTCCTATCAGCTTTACAAATACTTTTATGAAAACATTAAGTGAATGTAATAAAATTTTTAGTGGCTTTATAATTGGCAAATCAATTGATTCTCTTATTATTGGAATTATTTGCTTTATTCTAATGAGTATTTTTCGTATGCCATATCCTCTTATTATTAGTGCTATCGTTGGTGTTACAAATATGATACCATATTTTGGTCCGTTTATTGGTGCAGTTCCAGGAACCTTTATTTTGCTTTTAATTAGCCCTCTTAAGTCTCTAGGATTTATTGTTTTAATTTTTATTTTACAACAATTTGATGGGTTATATTTGGGGCCTAAGATTTTAGGAAATTCAACTGGACTAAAACCACTTTGGATTATTTTCGCGATTACGATAGGTGGAAGCTTTGCTGGTGTCGCTGGTATGTTTTTTGGTGTTCCATTGATGGCAGTCTTAGCTTATTTAGCCAATCAAATTATAGAAAAAAAATTAAAATCAAAAAATATTGAAATTGATGCTTAATAAAATAAAACAAGTCACAATCAACCTAAGTGACTTGTTTTATTTTTTGATATTTTGCAAATGTTCTACTTACTTATCCTTTTTATTACTCGTTGATGATTTTCCATTAATTATTTTGTTTACTTCATCAAAAGATTTTTTTATCTGCATCACTTTTGTGTTAAATATAGGTTTATCATATGTAAGCTTATTAATTTTATTTTTAAACTGCTTACTGGCTGCCATTCTTTAGACCTCTCTCCTTTTTTAATATCATATGTGAGAGATCATTTCATTTACACTATCTTTTTGCAATTAATTTATTAATGGGTACACCTTGCTTTGAAAATTTTTCTTCATATTCCGTCATAACATTGCCTTCACTTAACACTTTATCTTTGTGCAAATCATAAGTGTGACTTATTATGTTCCAACCCGCATTCGGAATTTCTTCCATTGAAAAATCAAACAAAGATTTATTGTCCGTTTTAAACTCAATGCTACCTTCTTTTTTTAATATTTTATCATATCGATTAAAAAAAGCATTGGAGGTTAACCTTCTTTTTGCATGTCTATCCTTTGGCCATGGGTCAGAGAAGTTTAGAAAAATTTTATCTATTTCATTTTTTTGAAATACTTGCTCTATTTCTTCGGCATCCATTCGGATAAACCTTAAGTTAGGAAGCTCCATATCCTTTACCTTATCAATCGCTCTTACTAAGACACTTGAATATTTCTCAATTCCTATATAATTAATATCAGGGTTATTATATGCTAATGTTGTAATAAACTTTCCCTTCCCCATGCCTATTTCGATATGAATTGGGCTATGATTCCCAAATATTTGCTCCCATCTTCCTTTGTTCGTTTCTGGATTTTTTACTACATATTGACTATCTTCAATCGTTTCTGTTGATCCTTTTACATTTCTTAATCTCATACTTAACCTCATAATTTAATAATTTTTATTATATTTTTATCATTTACTTATTCTACAATAATTTAGGATTTTTTTAAAGATTAATCAATTTTTTATATGTTTTTTTTGTCATATTGACTATAGACAATATGAAAAAAAGGAGTATGATAATAGACAGGTATTTTATCCTTACAAGGCATAAATACTGAATTTTAACAGTATTTATACTGCTAACGTGACCAATACTATATATGAATCATATAGGTGAAGTAATATATTTTGGATATAAGTAGGTCCTTCCTTAAAAAAGGATATTTTTTATACTATAAATAAAAATTAGGAGGATAGTTATGGAAAAGGTAGTTAATAAACTATCAGAAATTGAATCAGCTGCAGTTGCCATTATGGAGAATGCAACTGCAAAGAAGAAAGAAATTTCTGATAAGATGGATTTAAAAATCATTGAGTTTGATAAAAAAGTAGATACTGAAACAGCAAATACCCTATCTGAATTAACAAAAAGACTCCAAGATGAAACGGAACAAGAACTTAGTGAATTAAAACTTTGTACGCAAAAGACCTTGGATGCCTTAGAAGATGAATATAATAAAAATCATTCTGTTTTAGCAAATAACATCTTTAAAATGATTGTAAGGGAGTGATTTTATGAGTAACTTATTGGCATATAGCGGTATTACTGCTAAGATTCGAGCAATGGAAGGGAAACTTCTGACTGAAAATGATTACAAAGAGCTTGTGTCATTTAGAAGTGTAAATGAAGCTGCATCCTTCCTAAAGAATAAGCCTGCCTATAAAGAATTATTCTCTGATCTAGATGAATCTAGGTTGCATCGAGGCCAAATCGAACGCTTGATTCACCTATCTTTATACAAAGACTTTACTAAGATTTATAAATTTTCAAACCCAAAGCAGCGAAAATTCTTGCATTTGTATTTTATGCGTTACGAAGCTTCTCTTTTAAAGACTTGTATGCGTGCAGTTTTAAGCGGTGGTATTGATGTTCCGCACAAGGATATTGTAAAACAATTCTTAGAACATTATTCATCCATTGACATGGATCAGTTATTTGCCGCTCACACGATTGAAGAATTTATCGCTTGCTTAAAAGGTACTGAGTATTATAAACCCTTATCAAAACTATTAAATATTGCAAACCCGACCCTTTTCGATTATGAGATGACCTTAGATTTATACTATTTTTCTCAAATCTGGAAATCGAGCCAGGAAATTTTGAAAGGTAAGGAACTTAAAAGCTTATCAGCCTCATTTGGTAGTAAAATTGACATGTTAAATCTCCAATGGATTTACCGTTCTAAAAAATATTACCGTATGTCATCGGCTGATATTTATGCTTTATTGATACCAATTTCTTATAAACTAAAAAAACATGACTTAATACGTCTTGTTGAATCTGCTAGTATTGAGGACTTTAATCTTAATTTGTCAGGCACATACTATGCAAAGATATTATTACCTGAGGTTTTAACAGGCGAAAGCCTTGAACATATCTATAATAGATTATTAGATAAGATTAATCAAACCAGCGCAAAAATGAATCCTTATTCAGTTGCAACGATTAACATGTACTTAACGAGAAAGGATCATGAGGTAAATCGTATAACAACCGCTCTAGAATGTATTCGTTATGGTTTGGATTCAAATGAAACCTTAAAATATATTACAAACTAATTCAGGGGGTGAAACTGTGATTGTAAAAATGAAATTCTTAAGTATTACTGGTCCTAAATCTGATATTGATCGTGTAGCTGAAAAGTATTTATCAAAATATGAAATTCAGCTCGAAAATACTCTATCCGAATTAAAAACGGTAAATGAATTAAGGCCTTACGTGGAATTAAATCCATATAAATCTCTTTTGACCAAGGCTAACGAATATCTTGGTCTGATTCAAAAAAAAGAAGCAATCGAACCTGCAAAGGTATCACTTGAAGAGGCTGTAAAAGTCATTCACTCACTAGACCTAACAGTGAATGATTTAAAAGAGAAAAGGCAAAAACTTGAAGATAAAAAGGCAAAGTATCTTGAGTTGTTACACAAAATTGAACCTTTTATTGGTTTAAATTATGATTTAGAAAAAATACTTAGCTTTCAGTTTATAAAATATCGGTTTGGAAAAATCTCAAAAGAGTATTTTGCAAAACTAGAACGTTATGTCTATTCCAATTTTGATACTATATTTTATAAATGTTATTCGGATGAAAGTTATGTATGGGGGATTTATTTTTTACCTGCCTCTCAAAAAGAAAAAATTGATGCTATCTATACCTCGATGCATTTTGAGCGACTGTATATTCCTGACGGGTATCATGGAACACCACAGCAAGCTTACGACAAATTAGAACTTGATATAAATGAAGTGAAACAAGAAATTTCCTCTATCAATGAAGAAATTTCAAAAGAAATTGATTCGTCAAAAGAAATTATTTATGCTGCCAGTGAAAAATTAAAAAAACTGTCAAGAAATTTCGATATACGTAAACTTGCAGCCTGTACCAAAAATGAGAACCCTGTTTTTTATATCATATGTGGCTGGATGACAGAAAAAGATGCAATTTCCTTTGAAAAAGATATTTCAGATGACGAAAATGTATTTTGCATCATTGAAGATGACCATAATAATATTTTTAGTAGTCCTCCTACGAAGCTTGACAATCCAAAAATATTTAAGCCTTTTGAAATGTTTCTTCGTATGTATGGACTACCCGCTTATAACGAATTTGATCCTACCATATTTTTAGCTATAACGTATACCATTATATTTGGTTGTATGTTTGGAGATGCCGGGCAAGGACTTGTACTCTTTATAGCAGGAGCCTTACTCTACAAGTACAAAAAGCTCGACATTGCGGCAATTGTCTCCATGGCTGGTATATTTTCAACTATTTTTGGATTCTTATATGGTAGCTTATTTGGATTTGAAGATATAATACCTGCCTTATGGCTTCACCCTATGAAAACATATATTACATTGCCTGTTATGGGGACATTAAATACCGTATTGGTATTAGCTGTTGCATTTGGTATGGGATTGATTCTTGTATCAATGTTAATTAATATATACAACGGAATAAAGCAAAAGAATTTAGAGAAAATCTTTTTTGATACCAATGGCGTTGCTGGACTTATTTTTTATGGTTCTATTGTTTTGTCAGCCATCTTAATTATGACTGGTAATACATTACCTGGAGGTATTATACTGTTTGTCATGTTTGGTATACCACTTCTACTCATTGCTTTTAAAGAACCTTTAACCGCTCTGATAGAAAAAAAGGCAGAAGCTATGCCAAAAGAAGTGGGAATGTTCTTGGTTCAAACTTTATTTGAACTTTTCGAAGTTGTATTAAGTTATATGACGAACACAATTTCTTTTGTTCGTATCGGTGCATTTGCACTAAGTCATGCTGGTATGATGGAGGTTGTAATGACGCTTTCAGGAGCTGAAAATGGAGGATCACCTAACTGGCTTATATTTATTATTGGTAATCTGGTTGTACTTGGTATGGAAGGACTTATTGTTGGTATTCACGTACTTCGTCTTGAATACTATGAAATGTTTAGCCGTTTCTTTTCGGGAAGCGGAAGAGAATTTGTTCCTTATACCAAGCAAAAACAATAATTACAGATAGAATTTATTGAAAGAGGAGGTCACATTATGTTGACAAAAATTATTTTAGTAGTTGCACTTATACTTAGCATTATCATTCCATTTGGAGCTTATTTAATTGGTGAAAAAAATAGAGGTCGTTTTAAAACCTCTTTAAGCATTAATGTATTCTTTTTCTTTGGAACATTGATACTTGCAAACATTTTACTATTTGGTGGAAATGCACAGGCGGCTGAGGCTACAAGCGCCGTTGCCAACTCTTCTTATGGTTTGGGTTACATTGCTGCTGCTTTATCAACTGGTTTATCTTGCGTTGGTGCCGGTATCGCCGTTGCAAGTGCCGCAAGTGCCGCTTTAGGAGCAATTAGTGAGGATTCAAGTATCCTTGGTAAATCACTTATCTTCGTTGCCCTTGCAGAAGGTGTTGCTCTATACGGACTTATTGTTTCTATTATGATTTTAGGAAAGTTAGCTTAATTATGAAAATATATCTGATTAGTGATAATGTTGATACCTATACAGGAATGAGACTTGCAGGTGTTGAAGGTGCAATTGTTCATGAAAAAAACGAGTTAAAAACTGAATTAGAAAAGGTATTGGCCGATAAATCAATTGGTATTGTATTACTAACAGAGAAATTCGGCCGAGAATTTCCAGATATAATCGACGACGTTAAGTTGAATCGAAAACTTCCACTTATTGTTGAAATTCCTGATAGACACGGAACCGGCCGTAAGCCAGACTTTATCACATCCTATGTAAATGAAGCCATTGGCTTAAAGCTTTAAAGAAAGATAGGTGAAACTATTGACATTAGAAGAAAAATTACAACATTTTCAAGAGTTTACAATGCAAGATGCAAGAGAAAAAAGTAATCAAATGTTAGATGATTACCATGCATCAATGGATAAAATATTTGAAGAACACAAAGAAAAAAAGCTTCGCCAGGCTCAGTTAGAAATTAATACAGAAACAGAACGATTGAAGCAAGAAAGAAATAAAGAAGTATCAAAACAACACCTTCATATAAAGAGAAAAATCACAAGAAAACAAGAAGAATTAAAGGAAAAACTTTTTGTTGAAGTAAAGGATTTACTTTGTAAATTTATGGAGTCTGCTGAGTATAATCAGTTATTGATTTCACAAATAAATGCTGCTAAAAAGTTTGCAAAGGATCAAGAAATTATTATATACATCGATCCAGCAGACTCCTCCAAAAAAACCAGTTTGGAGGTTGCTACTAATTCTTCTCTTACTATTAGTGAATATTCCTTTATTGGAGGCACCAGAGCTACAATTCCTGCAAGAAATATTTTGATTGATAACTCTTTCGAAACGAAACTTGCAGAAGCGAAAGCAAATTTTATTTTTAACGGAGGTATCTCCAATGACTAAAACTGGAATTATTTATGGTATAAACGGACCAGTCGTATACCTTCGAGGTAATACAGGCTTTAAGATGTCTGAAATGGTCTATGTTGGTAAGGAAAAACTAGTTGGAGAGGTAATCAATCTTACAAAAGATACCACTACAATACAGGTATTTGAAGAAACAACTGGTATTAAGCCAGGTGAAGAAGTCACTGCAACAGGTGATGCAATCTCTGTTACACTTGGACCTGGTATCCTTAATAATATATTTGATGGAATTGAACGGCCACTTGGTGAAATTGCAAAAGAAGGAGGGGCATACATCAATCGAGGGGTAAGTGTTGATTCACTTGATACTACGAAGCTTTGGGATGTCCATATCACCGTAAGTGTTGGCCAGGAAGTGAATGGTGGAACCATTATTGCAGAAGTTCCAGAAACAACTGCAATTACTCATAAATCAATGGTTCCTCCTAATGTATCTGGTCATATCTTAAGTGTCGTAACTGACGGTCAATATACGATAACAGATACGATTGCCGTGGTTCAATTAGAAGACGGTACTGAACTAAATCTAAGCTTAGCACAAAAATGGCCAATTCGTATTCCAAGACCTACACTTAAGCGATACCCTGCTGCCAAACCACTGGTGACGGGACAAAGAATTCTTGATACTCTATTTCCAATTGCAAAAGGCGGAACCGCTGCTATTCCAGGTGGATTTGGTACAGGAAAAACAATGACACAACATCAAATCGCAAAATGGTCAGATGCTGATATTATTATTTATATTGGTTGCGGCGAGCGTGGTAATGAAATGACACAAGTTTTGGAAGACTTCTCTGAATTGGTAGATCCAAAGTCTGGTAATCCTTTGATGGATCGAACTACCTTGATTGCTAATACGTCTAACATGCCAGTTGCTGCTCGTGAAGCAAGTATCTATACGGGTATCACTTTAGCGGAATATTATCGTGATATGGGTTATGACGTAGCCATTATGGCTGATTCAACCTCACGTTGGGCAGAGGCACTTCGTGAATTATCTGGACGTTTGGAAGAAATGCCTGCGGAAGAAGGCTTTCCTGCATACCTTGCTTCCAGATTATCTGCTTTTTATGAGAGAGCAGGAATGATGGAAAATTTAAACGGTACAGAAGGTTCTGTATCTATTATCGGAGCAGTATCTCCTCAAGGTGGAGATTTTTCAGAACCAGTTACACAAAATACAAAACGTTTTGTAAGATGTTTCTGGGGACTTGATAAATCCTTAGCATATGCAAGACATTTCCCTGCTATTCACTGGTTAACCAGCTATAGTGAGTATTTAGGTGACTTAGCTCCTTGGTATAAAGATAATGTATCAACTAATTTTGTCGATTATCGAAATCAATTACTTGCATTACTCAATCAAGAAAGTAGCTTAATGGAAATTGTTAAGTTGATTGGCAGCGATGTACTTCCTGATGAGCAAAAGCTTGTTCTTGAAATTGCAAAAGTAATTCGATTAGGATTCTTACAACAAAATGCATTTCATGCTGAAGACACTTGTGTACCAATGGAAAAGCAATGCAAGATGATGGAAGTCATTTTATACTTATATTCTAAGTCAAAAGCTTTGGTTACCATGGGAATGCCTATGTCTATCTTAAAAGAAAATAATATATTTGAGCGAGTAATCGCTATTAAATACGATGTAGCCAATCACGAACTTGAGAAATTTGATCAATATAAAAAAGATATTGATAATTTCTATAATAAAGTATTAGAAACGAATGCATAAGGAGGTTATCATATGTCAATTGAATATTTAGGACTTAGCGAAATTAACGGCCCCCTTATCGTTTTAGAAGGTGTTCAAGATGCCGCATTTGAAGAAATTGTTGAAATTACAGTAGAAGGAAAAGAAAAAAAGCTGGGCCGTATTGTTGAAATATATGACGATAAGGCAGTCATTCAGGTATTTGAAGGAACAGAAAACATGTCCCTTAAAAATACCCATACAAAACTTACGGGACATCCAATGGAAATTGCCCTTTCTACTAGTATGCTAGGGCGTACCTTTAATGGTATTGGTCAGCCAATCGACCGCTTAGGACCTGTTGTTTCAGATGTCAAAAGAAATATTAATGGGCTTCCACTCAACCCTGTTACAAGAGAATACCCTCGTAACTATATCAATACGGGTATTTCAGCCATTGACGGGCTTACCACTTTAATACGTGGGCAAAAGCTTCCTATTTTTTCAGGAAACGGATTACCACATGATCAACTTGCAGCTCAGATTGTAAAGCAAGCCTCGCTTGGTGAAAATTCAGATGAAGAATTTGCTATTGTATTTGCAGCAATGGGTGTAAAATATGATGTTGCTGAATTCTTCCGTCGTACCTTTGAAGAAAGTGGTGTATCCGAACACGTTGCTATGTTTTTAAACTTGGCAAACGATCCGGTTGTAGAACGATTAATTACACCAAAAGTTGCTTTAACACTTGCAGAGTACCTTGCATTTGATAAGGGAATGCATATCCTTGTTATTTTAACCGATATGACCTCCTTTGCAGAAGCAATGCGTGAAGTATCCTCCTCTAAAGGGGAAATTCCATCCAGAAAAGGCTTTCCTGGATATCTTTACAGTGAGCTTGCTACCATTTATGAAAGAGCAGGTATTGTAAAAGGTGTGAATGGTTCTGTTACCCAGATTCCAATTTTAACAATGCCAAATGATGATATCACACACCCAATTCCTGACTTAACTGGATATATTACAGAAGGTCAAATTGTACTTGACAGAGTCATGCATGGTCAGGCAATTTATCCTCCAATTAATGTACTTCCTTCCCTCTCTCGTTTGATGAAAGATGGTATTGGTGAAGGTTATACAAGAGCAGATCATCAAGATGTGGCAAATCAGTTATTTTCTTCCTATGCAAAGGTTGGTCAGGCAAGAGCTCTTGCATCTGTTATTGGAGAAGATGAACTATCACCAATTGATAAAAAATACTTAAAATTTGGTATTGCTTTTGAGAAAGAATATGTTGGGCAAGGACCAAATGAAAATAGAACCATTGAACAAACGCTTGATTTGGGTTGGAAGCTTTTAGGTCTTCTACCAAAAGAAGAATTAGATCGAATTGATACAAAGATATTAGATAAATATTATGTAGCTGCAGAATAAGAGGTGATTAAATGGATCCAAATACATTTCCCACAAAGGGTAATTTAATATTGGCAAAAAACTCTCTTGTTCTTGCAAAACAAGGCTATGAGCTCATGGACAAAAAGCGAAATATATTAATTCGCGAGCTGATGGAACTGATTGATAAAGCAAAGGACATTCAATCTGAGATAGATATTACCTTTACAACTGCTTACAAAGCATTGCAGCGAGCAAATATGGAGCTTGGGATTAACTATGTAGAAGAAATCTCAACCACCATTCCAGTTGAGAACTCAGTTACAATTAAAACTCGTAGCATTATGGGAACTGAAATTCCATTGGTTCAATATGAACGAACGGATGCAAAACCGACTTATGCCTTTTATAGTACAAGAGAATCTCTTGACTTAGCCAGAGAATGCTTTGAAAAAGTAAAACATCTCACCATTAATCTTTCTATGATTGAAAATGCTGCATATCGTTTGGCTACGAATATTAAGAAAACGCAAAAAAGAGCAAATGCATTAAAGAATATAACCATTCCTTATTATGAAGCTTTAACGACCAGTATCCAAAATGCTTTGGAAGAAAAAGAGCGTGAAGAATTTACCAGGTTAAAAGTTATTAAAAGAACACATACAAAATAAAGAAAAATGAAGCGGTACTGCGCTTCATTTTTCTTTAAATTTTTCTATAAACCGATGGTTGAATACAAATTAATTTGCTTGACTTAATCTCTATCGTCTCAGTGAAACCAATAAATAAATATCCACCTACTTCTAAAAAATCTGCAACCTTATCCACAATTTGTTCTATCAATTCACTATCAAAGTATATAAGTACATTTCTTAAAAATATTACTTGGAATAACTTTTCAAATTCAAAATCTGATAGCAAATTAAGTAGTTTGAATTTTACATATTCTTTTAAAGAATCCTTTATTTTATAACTTCCATCGATGCAGACATTAAAATAATGCTGTAACCAATCATCTGGTATCTTTTCTACCTCTTCTTTTTGATAGATTCCCGCTTTCGCTTTTTTTATCATTGCTTGGGAAACATCAGTTGCTATTATTTCAACATTCCAATCCCTAATTTCTTCTTTTAGAAAATTTAAAACAGCCATTAAAATACTATATGCTTCCTGTCCGGATGAAGTTGCTGCTGACCAGACCCTTATTCCCTTTTTTTTATTACCATTGTTATAAATTTTGGGTAAGATTACTTCGCTAAGTATTTCAAAATGAGATGGTTCACGTAGAAAGTAAGTATAATTTGTTAAGAGTAAACCTATCACTTTCGAATTTATAATCTCATCATTCTTTTTTTCAAGCACATTAAGAAGTTGATCTAAATCTGTAAAATTACAATTAAGTAGAATTTTATCTAAGCTTTCTTCTACCACTGTTCTCTTTTGATTTAAATCCACTCCATAATTTTGTTTAATAAAACTTGTAATTCGATAAAAATCTTTATTGTTAACCTTCAAAAAGAATCATGCTCCTCCCTAAAACAAATTTAAAAGGAATAAACACTAAAAACATTTTATCCTTAGCTAAACTATTTATTATTCTATCTATTATATCATTCTATCTATGCTAACAATATACTTATTTTATATTTCATTAGATATTAACTGTCAAATTTATTAAATTCCTTTTTTATCAATACAACTGAAACAAGTGCTGCTATTATTTCTGCTATAGGAAAGGATATCCATACACCATGTATTCCGATTGCTCTTCCAAGAAGATAAGATAATGGGATTATAATAACTAATTGTCTTAACAAAGATATCATCAATGATTCTTTTCCTTTCCCTAAAGCCTCAAACACACCTGAACAAATCACACCTACAGCAGAAAATATAAACCCACATCCAATAATCCTCAAGGTGTAAATTCCTATATCATTCATTTGCTGTGTTGCATGAAACATCGATAAAATAAGTTCTGGTACACTGAGAAAGAAAATAGTTCCTAACGTCATAATTCCAGCTACTACAAACAAACTACTTCTTACTACATCTTTTACTCTATCATACCTTTTTGCCCCGTAATTAAAGGAAATAATCGGTCGCATTCCTTGAATTACTCCTGTGGAAGGCATATATACAAATGTCTGGATTTTGTAATATAATCCAAAGACTGCTACTGCTGTCTGAGAAAAAGCTCCTAAAATTCCATTTAAGGCACTAACCAATATGGAAGGTAGTGACATCATGATCCCTGAAGGGACTGCAATGGAATATATTTTTTTTATCAAGGAAGCATTTGGCGGGTATTTTTTGATACTAACATGAATATCTTTTTCTGTTTTTAAAAACATGATAAGTGCTAATATAAAAGAACTCATTTGCCCTATTATCGTTGCTATTGCTGCTCCCTTTACACCAAGAGCAGGTATGCCAAATTTTCCAAATATTAAAATTGGATCTAAAATGATGTTAACAATTGCCCCTACTCCTTGCAAAATCATTGGAATTACCATTTTTCCAGATGCTTGAAACATTTTTTCTATGTTAATATGTAACATACTTCCAAAAGAAAAACATATTACGATTTGGCTATATTCCATTCCCCATTGAAATACTTGATTATTGTTTGTAAAAAATTGTAAATAAGGCTTTACAAAAAACAACCCAATTATTACAAATAAAAAGGAATGAAATAGTGTTAATACGATTCCATTTGTTGCTGTCTTATTAACTTCTTCTTTATTTTTTGCTCCCATATTAATTGCCATACATGCGTTAATACCTACTCCTAATCCAACTGCAACGGCTAATACCAGATTTTGCAATGGAAATGCAATGGAAACAGCAGTTAAGGCTTCCTCACCTAATTGAGCTACAAATATACTATCAACAATATTATACAATGACTGAATCAGCATGGACAACATGGGTGGAATAGCCATTGATAGTAACAAATGAAATATATTCTTACTTTCCATCATATGAATGGAATTTTCTTTCATAATTTTTCTATACTCCTTTCATCAAAAAAAGCTATAGATTTTCAACTGTTTATAAATCAGAAACAGGAAAAGCTATAGCTCAAAGCAATTTTTTTATTATTTTCAACCTCATTAAACTAACATATATATATTATTTTGTCAACTAATAACGAGGATTATTATAATAAAATTTATTACTTTTAATTACGGAGTATATTCATCTATTTTATCTATCATCATGTAATCTGAAGTTTGCATAGGCACTTGAACCATGTTCATGGATATCTAGCCCTTCTTCTTCTTCTTTTGGTGAAACGCGTAATCCAACTGTTTTATCAATAATAGTAAATATAATAAAGGCTGATACTAATACATATGCAAGAACAGAAAGTACACCAATAAATTGTGTCAAAAGAGAAACTCCTTCCCCAAATACACCAGCTAATACCGTACCTAAAAAGCCGCAAGCTCCATGCACACCTATTGCTCCAACTGGGTCATCAATTTTTAATTTTTTATCCACAAATTCAATAACAAATACAATAAATATACCTGCAATTACTCCAATTAACATTGCTTCGTAATTTGTTACGACATCACATCCTGCTGTAATAGCCACAAGGCCGGCTAAAGCACCATTTAGAGTCATAGATACATCTGGTTTTCCATATCTTACCCATGTAATTATGAGTGTAGCCATAGTAGCTGCTGCTGCTGCAATATTTGTTGTCATAGCAATATCACCCAAACTTGTTGTGGCAGAAACAGTTGAACCACAATTAAATCCAAACCAACAAAACCAAAGAATAAATACACCTAGTGTTCCTAATGGAATATTATGACCAGGAAAAACATTTATTTTTCCATCTTTATCATACTTACCAATTCTTGGACCTAGTATTTTTGCTCCGACTAATGCACAAACTCCACCAACCATATGAACTGCTGTTGAACCCGCAAAATCATGAAAACCAAGTTCTCCTAACCAGCCGCCTCCCCAAATCCAGTGACCAGTGATTGGGTAAATAAAAATACTAATACATGCACTATAGAACAAGTATGAAATAAATTTAGTTCTCTCTGCCATTGCTCCTGATACGATGGTCGCTGACGTAGCACAAAATACAGTTTGAAAAATTAAAAATACACCAATTGGTAATCCATTAAATAAACCATCTGCATCTGCAAGGCTGGTAGGATTAAAAAAACCTGAAGTTCCAATTACACCTCCTGCTGACGTACCAAACATAATTGAAAAACCTAATACAAAATAAAAAATAGTACCTATTACAAAATCCATCATATTTTTCATAAGAATATTATTTGCATTCTTAGCTCTTGTAAAACCAGTCTCTACCAAGGCAAAACCTGCTTGCATAAAATAAACAAGTATTGCTGCAATCATTGTCCAAACAACATTTAATAATAACGAAACATCATTCATTTTTATTTCCTCCTCTTAAAAAAAGATAATTAACCTCGACTTACATCTTGGTTAATTATCTTCTTCGATAACATTTAATAAATTGATTTAATTCAAATAATTTTATAACTTTAACATCCCTATAGAGCATCATGCCCACGCTCACCTGTACGAATTCTAACTGCATCTTCCACATCGTAAATAAAAATCTTACCATCTCCATAATTTCCTGTATTAATTTCTTTGGTTACTCTTTCAATAATCTTTTCCGATAACTCTGTGGCAACTACAGTCTCAACTTTAATTTTTGGAAGTAAATTTACACTATACTCGGTTCCTCTGTAAATTTGCTTGTAACCCTTTTGATTACCATATCCCATAATATTCGTAATCATAAGTCCATTGGCGTTGCATTCATCAAGAATACTTTTTAAATCATCTAGTTTTTCTGATTTAATAATAATCTCTAACTTCTTCATAATAATACCTCCTCATAAGATAATAAAGATAACAAAATAGAACTTACATAAATGCACATATTATAAGTATAAAACAAAAAGGCGTTTCTTAATATTAACATTAAGAAACGCCTTTGTTCTTTGATTTAATTATACACCTTTGATTTTATTTGTCAAATACTATTTTGTTTTTTTTGTGAATAAGTTGATTTATAATTGCGAAGTATAGAAAAATACCCTATAATGAATAAGGACTATATGAATTATGAGGAGATTTAAAAATGAAAAAACGAAAGCTTTTATTATGTAGTGTACTTCTTTCGATTACATTATTTTCAAATATATTACCAGCCTTTGCCACAGCCAACACACAATCAGAGCAATCAATTGAGAATACTTCTGAAGAGGAAACTGATTTATCCACAGTGTGGCCTTCTGGCCCACATGTAGAGGCTGAGTCAGCCATATTAATGGATATCAATACAGGAACCATTCTTTATGAAAAGAATATTAATGAAGAGTTTTACCCTGCAAGTACAACCAAGATAATGACCGCACTTCTTGCTCTTGAAAATAGTAGTCTAGATGAGATTGTTACTTTTTCTAAAAATGCTGTATTCTCAATTGAGCGTGGAAGTAGTCATATCGGTATAACCGAAGGGGAACAGCTTACGATGGAGCAGTGTTTATATGGAATTATGCTTGAAAGTGCCAATGAGGTATCAAATGCTGTTGCTGAGCATGTTGGCGGAAGCATTGAGGGCTTTACAGATATGATGAATAAAAAAGCAGAGGAATTGGGATGTAAAAACACACATTTTAGCAATGCAAATGGACTACCTGATGAAACTCATTATTCTTCTTCTTATGATTTAGCTTTAATTGGAAGAGCAGCTATGCAAAATGAAACATTTCGAACCATTACTGCAACAACAACTTATACTATACCGCCTACCAATCTCCAAGAAGAGTCCAGACCCTTATCAAATCACCATAAGATGCTTCCAAAAAGATTATACGCCTATCCAGACTGCATTGGTGGAAAAACAGGTTATACAAATGTTGCTAGACAAACATTAGTAACGTTTGCAAAACGTGGTGACTTAGAATTGGTTTGTGTAATCATGAAGACAGAATCTCCTTTTCAATTTACAGAAACGGCCAAGCTATTTGACTGGGGCTTTGAAAACTTTCAAATATTAAACATATCAGATAACGAAAAAAATTACACGATTCAAAATGCAAGCTTTTATGACACCGAATCAACTATATTTGGAAACACAGATTCTATGATACAGATTAATAAAAATGGTGAAATCATTCTTCCAAATACGGCAGCTTTTTCTGATGCTAAATCTGTTTTAAATTACACGAATGATGGAAGCAACTCATTTGCTACTTTATCCTATTCCTATGGTGGTAAGGAGATTGGCTCAACAACAATTGAATTGACTAATCTTAATATCCCAGATTTTAATTTTAGTACGCAAAAGGATGCTACACCCGAAGAAACAAAATCCAATAATACAGATAAAAAGGTTGTTATTTTTTCAAAAACACAAATCATTGCAACCATTATTATAATATTCGTTTTAATTTTATTACTAATTTTATTCATCTTTTTATTTAGAAACTATCATTTTTTTAGACGCAGGCGAATTAGAAGAAACAGAAGATTGAGTAGAAAATTTAATGACTTTGATTTTAGATAAAGAAGAAAAGTAATTTCATAATTGAAATTACTTTTCTTCTTTAATTATATATTAAATTCACTTGGATGTTCTTTTTTGTTTTTCCTTTTTAACCTTCTCTTTAATCTTAAATCTTCTCTTTTTGTTCGAATTAATAAACCTTCTTCTTCATTAACAGCCTTTATTGTCTTAATGACAAAATATTTATCTTCGTCGTTTTTTTTCATTCTTATTTTACATTTCATATACCCATGTTCTTCACAATAACCTAGTGCATAGTGTATTTTCGAATTAATAGAAAACCATCTAATCTTTCTCTTAAGATTTCGATTACAGCAATGACATTTCATACTAGTGACTTCTTTATCTGACATTGCTTCTTCCTTTGAGGCAAATGCTTTTGAAACATACTTACTATATCTTTTATATTGGATAAAAATCTCATCTTCTCTTGATTGAGGCGGTTTATAATAATCAATTGATTCATTATTCTGTAAAAAATCCGAATCAATTAAACTTAATATTTTTCCAGCATAGTAAGCATCGTATATTGCTTTATGAAAATCATATTCTCGTTTAATATTTAGATAAACAACTGCATATTCTAATGTTCTTTTAGCCTTTGCCTCTTCAAAAAATAGACTAAATACTTTTTGAATATCATAATATTTTAAAGGATAGTTAAATTCATACTTCAAGCCGTAATATTTCATATTTCTTTGAAGTTCTGTTAGATCCATACTTCCCCAAGTCGCAAAAATATAATCTTGTCCACACCATTTAAGAAATGATTGACAGACTTGTGTAAAAGTCTTTGCAGAATTTAATTCCTCCATGTTTAATTGAATGACTTCCTTTGTTTTATAATGAATTTCTCCATATACACATGGTTTAATCAATTCACTAAATTCACTTATTTTATGAAAATTTGAGTCTAGTTTAACCGCACCAATTTCAATTATCTCAAATGGAAGTTTTTTATTTTCATTTTCCTTCCCATCTGGACATTGATTCCATTCCAAATCTAGAACTATATAATTCATACATACACCACCTAAACAATGGTAATCGTGAGAGCTTACTTTAATCTCTCGTGTCATAGTTATTTAGAACATATACATATCTTTATAATGAAAGGAAAGTTCATATAAATTAGAACTTTCCTTTTTATTCATAATGCACTTAACTGGATTCGAACCAGCGGCCTACCGCTTAGGAGGCGGTCGCTCTATCCTACTGAGCTATAAGTGCATAACTGTCAGATTTAATTCCTGTATCGCCATGTCATATCAAGGAAAATATGTTGCCAAATAGCAGCAACATATTTTATTTTATATGCAAATTTGCATAAAGTCAATGATATAATTATAATCTTTTCCTACTACACAGGAAAATTAATTTTTCCTTGCATCCATATAATCCCCTTGAATCTTCTTCCAATTTCAGGTTCACCAACCAGATCCTTCTTATTAATGCAAACATCAAAGGTCATTGCATTTGTATTTAATGTAAGGATATAGATTTCTTCCTGTGTGTAAGTATTTGTCTCAACTTCCATATCAGTAATCTCACCTAATATGGAATATTGATCACATTCTATTCCATAAGGCATAAAATAGGAATCTACAATCGTAAAAACATCCTCATTTAAAATGCGTTTCGATATCATGGTATAAGTATCAATATCTTCTAATGTTAAGCTCTCGATTGCGTCTTCATCACCATTTCTAGCGGCTGCTATTAAAGTGTTTCTATTGATTGATGCCTCTTTTGTATTTTTTAACTGCTTTTCACTTTTACTTATTGGTAGAATTATTGTTCCACTTATTGATAATGCGGAAAGAGTAATCGAAATGTTTTGTTTAGCCAAAGTACCTATTCTTTTTTCATTTATATATTCTGCAATGTTTTGCAGATAAAAAATCAAGGATACTCCTACCTTAACATCATCTACGATACCAGCATAGGATTCTTTTTCAGCATGTTTTTCAACTGAAACATCTTCATTTGTGGTAATACCTTTTCCTTTAAAATATGGATAATAGTAACTTGTACTAAATTCATTATCTTCATTATATTCACCACGAATGTTTATTCCAACACTTTTTGTAAAATCCTTCGATATTTCTGTAAACAAACAACTTTCCTCTATTTCCGCCATTTCTTTTTTATCTGGGCTTTGCATAGCAAAATTCATTAATGAATCTAAATCTTTCTTCTTTTTAATATTACTAAAACCAATTGCTCTTAAGTAACTGTGCACTAAACTCACCTCATTTCACCTAAATCATTCTTTATTTATTTTATTTCCGTTAAACCACCCATATAAGGTACTAGAACCTCTGGAATTTTTACACTTCCATCTGCTTGCTGATAATTTTCTAAGATAGCTGCTGTGGTACGGCCAATGGCTACACCACTACCATTTAGGGTATGAACATATTTTGCTTTATCTTTTATATTATCTTTATACTTTATATTTGCACGTCTTGATTGGAACTCCTCGAAATTACTACAGCTAGATATTTCTACATATCGATTATAGCTAGGCATCCATACTTCAATATCATATTTCATTGCGGCAGTAAATCCTAAATCTCCAATACAAATTTTTACGACGCGGTATGGAAGATTTAATAGCTGTAGTACTTCCTCAGCATCTTTTGTTAACTTTTCTAGCTCTTCATAAGAATCCTCAGGTTTTGTAAACTTTACTAACTCTACTTTGTTAAATTGATGTTGTCTAATTAATCCTCTTGTATCTCTTCCTGCTGATCCTGCTTCTGCTCTAAAACATGCAGTATATGCACAATGAAGAATTGGAAGTTGACTACCATCTAAAATCTGTTCTCTATACATATTGGTAACAGGAACTTCAGCAGTAGGTACCAAAAAATACTCTTTTCCATCACCTAATACTTTATATGCATCTTCTTCAAATTTTGGTAACTGACCTGTTCCAGTCATACTTTCCCTACTTACCATAAAAGGAGGAAATACTTCTGTATACCCATGTTTTTCTGTATGAGTATCTAAGAAAAAGTTCATGATTGCACGTTCTAATCTTGCTCCTGCACCTTTATAAAAAGTAAATCTTGAACCAGATACCTTAGCTGCTGTTTCTGCATCAATTACACCCAAATTAGAACCCAAGTCCCAATGTGCCTTAGGCTCAAATTCAAATTTAGTTGGATCACCAAATTTTCTAATTTCCACATTATCTTCATCCGTTGATCCCTTTGGTACAGATGGATTTGGTATATTAGGAATGGTAAGAAGATAATTATTTAATTCCTTTTCAACAGCTGATACTTCCGATGTAAGTTCTTTTACTTTTTCAGAAAGAACTTTCATTTCTTCTAATACGGAAGCTACATCTTTTCCTTCTTTTTTCATAATAGGAACTTGTTTTGACACTGCATTTTGTTCTGCTTTTAATTTTTCAACTTCTGCTAATAACTGACGTCTCTTTTCATCAATTTCTTTAAACTTACTTAGATCAAAATCCTCATTTCTTGAAGCAAGCGCCTTTTCTACCTCGTCGAAATTATTTCTCAATAACTTAATATCTAACATGATATATTCCTCCTACAAAGCATTTTATCAATACTTTTATTTATTCTTTTATGGTAAAAATAATATACTGTATATGATAGTATATTTTAATTTTCAAGTAAAGATTAATTGAATTTTTAATCCATTTTTCTTAATCAATAACACTTTCTATGAAAATGTTTAAATGCTTTAATAAATCTTTTTCTTGATTTATATTGTTTCCATATTTATCCTTAATAATACTAATAATAGGTCTTTCCTTGAATGTTGAGTTTTGTTTTATTACAATTCCAATCTCTCCTTCATTGGTAATCACCTTAGTACCATTTGGGTAAAGAGCAATAAAATCTAATAAAAGTTTAATATATTTTTCCTCAAATGCAATTCCACTTTTCGCTTTTAAGTTTTCGATGATTTGATAGGTCTTCATTGGTTTACAGCATATTCCACAGAGTAAAGTATCATATTCATCACATATCGATACTATTTGTGTCGTATCTTTTATTTCTTTCTTCTTTAGCGGATAACCACTTCCATCAATTCTTTCATGATGAGACAAAATAATATCTTTACTTTCTGCTGTTAACCAATCTTCATATTCAATTGCCATATATCCATATATCGTATGCTTTTTAAACTCATTTAAATCTTTTCTGGTTAATTCACTCATGATCTTATTTGCATAAGAGATTGGTATATATCGAAAACCAATATCATGTAGAATACTTCCCACGGCAATTGAATGAATTGTTTCCATTTCTAATTTTAATTTTATTGATAATAAAACTGCGAGTGCACAAACATTAATTGAATGCTCATATATATCAGCTTCATGTTCTTTTAAATTCTCTATTTGTTCCACTACATCATCTTCATTCATAATATCAATTATGATTTCATAAGCGATTTCTTTTAATTCGGCTAATTCTGCTCTACTACTATACACATGACGTTCTAATAGATTTCTAACCTTTTCTCTGTAATCTTCAACAATACTATCTTTTGTAATGCTGCTTTTATCTTCTGTATCATCATCGCTGTTGTCATCTCTTATATATACGTATTGAACACCTAATTCCCGTAGTTTTTTTATATATTCTTCCTTTAAGCATGTCCCTTCATAAATAAGAATGATATCACTTCCAATACATACAGGTCTTGCTAAAAACTCGCCACCTTTTAAATCACTCACATTCTTTAACTTCATATCTCCATACTCCGCTTATATTATGTAAACCTTATCATAGAAGACAAACTAACTACATTCCAACATTCCCAACCGCTTCATCTAATGCTTTTCTTTCTTCATCTCCAAGCACAATGTAAGATTCACCATTTATTATCTCTTTAATGTATGTATAACAACCTTCTCTACTATGCATTGCATTGATTATAAAACCATTATTCTTTTCATTTAATAGTGCTACTGCAAAACTTAACTTTCCGCCCATCTCATTAAACGCATCATATTTTACAATACCAACTTTTTTAAATGTAGATAGTAAAACATCGTTAATTTTTTTGATATCATCTTTATTCTTACTATCTGAAACTTTTAGCGTTTCGATTTCACTTAACTTTTCTAATATCATCTTTTCAAGAGATTTTCCATTTTCGCCCTTCATGAAAACATTATATTTCTTTTTTAAATTTCCCAACTTAACCATCAAAATTATAGCAATTATAAAAATCAATAAATCAAAGACCGCAAAACCAATTAATAAGTAAAGTGGTTCTAAGTAAATATTATAATCCAAAACATTTAAATTCATTTCATCCTCCGCTTATAAAAACCTTAGCTTTCTATCGATTGTAGTAAATCAAAAATTCTTTCTAATTCATCATTCGAATAAAACTCTATTTCTATTTTTCCCTTATTATTGCTTTTCTGATTAATTTTAACTTTTGTTCCAACTATAGATGTTATTTTATCCTCTATGTTTTTAAATATAAAATCATTATTATTATTTTCTTTTATTGTGGTATTTTCGACCTTTTCCGAGGTTATTTTTTTTATTAATTTTTCCGTTTCTCTTACACTTAATTTTTCATCAAAAATACGATTAGCTAGATGGTATTGTAAATCATTGTCTTCAATTACTATTAGAGTCCTCGCATGTCCTGTTGATATTTTATCATCAATCACCATTTGTTGAACTCTATCATCTAATTTTAATAACCGAAGCGAATTTGTAACCGCAGTTCTACTTTTGGACACTCTTTCTGCTATCTCATCCTGCTTTAAGTTAAATTGTTGAATTAACTTTTTGTAAGCTAAAGCTTCTTCTATTGGATTTAAATTTTCTCTTTGTATGTTTTCAATTAAAGAAATTTCTAATATTTCTTGTTCGGTATATTTTTTTATAACAACAGGTACTTCTTTTAGACCAGCTAATTTAGCTGCTCTCCATCTTCTTTCTCCTGCTATTATTTCATAGTATCCATCTCTCTCCTGAACTACTAACGGCTGTATAATACCAAATTGTTTTATTGAATCCGAAAGTTCAAGCAAAGCATCTTCTTCAAAATTTTTTCTTGGTTGTTCTCTATTTGGTTCTATTTTAGTTATTTTTATTTTCTTTTCGACTGGCTTTTCAACTACTTTTTCAATTACTTTTGATTTATCATCTTTCATAACTGTTTCGGGTATTAAAATATCTAAACCTTTTCCAAGACCTTTTGTTTTTACTGCCACGGTTTATTCCTCCTCTCCTCTATGTATTACTTCTTCTGCTAATAACTTATAACTTTCAGCTCCAGCAGATTTTGCATCATATAAATTAATAGGAAGTCCATGACTTGGAGCCTCTGCTAATCTTATATTACGCGGAATAATTGTTTTATAAATGGCTTGTTTTAAATTTGCTTTTACATTTTCAACCACTTGCAAGGATAAGTTTGTTCTTGCATCATACATTGTAAATACTACACCTTCAATTTCTAGTTTTGGATTCAATCGTGTTTTTACTAAATTGATTGTTCTTATTAACTGTGATAGACCTTCTAATGCATAATATTCACATTGAATAGGTACCAGTACTGTATCTGCTGTAGTCATAGCGTTTACTGTTAACATATTTAAAGATGGCGGACAATCAATTAATATAAAATCGAAATCATCTTTAATCGAATCTACAGCCTTTTTCATTATATATTCTTTTTCGTTAATTCCTATCAATTCAATTTCAGCCGCTGCTAAATCAACATTGGATGGGATTACATACAAATTTTCCATAATACTATCTTGCATACACTCTTTGATTTCACATTGCCCTAACATTAGTTCATAAATCGTGTTTTCGATAGAGTTTTTATCTAATCCTAATCCACTAGTGGTATTTCCCTGGGGATCAATATCTATTGTTAATACTTTTTTTCCGAGTTCCGCTAAATAGGCGGATAAATTTATTGTGGTGGTCGTTTTTCCTACTCCACCTTTTTGGTTAGCAACTGCAATAATTCTTCCCATTTGAATCCCCTTTCTTAAATTTTTAATCACTTTTTTTATTATATCACCTTTTTATTTTATTAGCCATAGGTAAATATAATGTTTCACGTGAAACATTATATTTATTTTTAGTTTAAATATTATTTTAAATTATACATATAAGAGGAAAGAAAATATAAATTAATTTTCTTTCCTCTTATATGTTTCACGTGAAACATTATACAGTAATAATATTATTTTTTATTGCAAATACAGCAGCTTGTGTACGATCTGCAACAGTAATCTTTTTAAATATATTCGAAACGTGATTTTTAACCGTTCTTTCACTTATGTTTAATTTTGATGCAATTTCTTTATTAAACATACCTTCAGCTAATAATTTTAAAACTTCAAATTCTCTTCTTGTTAAACACTCTATCTTCTTTTCATCTTCATTTCTATTAATCAAACGTGAGTTTAACATAGGAGATAGCTTTGGTTGAATATATGTTTCACCTTCATTAACACAATATATTGCCTTCTTTAATTCATCCGAATCGGAATCTTTTAACATATATCCATTAATACCTATATCCACTGCCTTAACTAGATACTCTACTTCATTATGAATCGTAAGAACAATAACTTTTGTATTATCCTTTCTTTCTCTCATAATTTTCAAAACTTCCAAACCATTCATTGTAGGCATATTAATATCTAAAAGTAATACATCAACATCCATGTTTTTTAATAATTCTAGACACTGTGTACCATCTCCAGCTTGTCCCACTACTTTAATATCTTTATCCAATTCCAATAACTGAATAAGCCCTTCCCTTACCATTACGTGATCATCAACAACTGCTATGTTTATTGGCATCCTTTCTTTCCTCCCTGAAACATTTAGGAACTTTAACATAAATCATAGTTCCTTTATCCTTATTTGATTCAAATTTTATTAAACCTGATAAAAGATAGACTCTTTCTCTCATCATGGATAATCCAAAGCCAGATTTTGATTCATATTTAATATGATTGTCTTTTGGTATTTCAAATCCTTTACCATTGTCTTTGATGTAAACTTCAATATTATCCTTACTATATTCTATCTTTACATAAAATTCTGTAAATTCTGAATGCTTTAATGCATTATTACAGGCTTCCTGAATAATACGAACTAAAGTTATTTGAACAATTTGATCTACATTGGTACTGTCACCAATTACATCATAGCTTACTTTAATACCATTTTCTTTTATATTAACGAGTTCCCTTTCAATTATAACATCAATTCCAATATCATCAAATGCCATAGGTCTTAAATTATATATTATATTTCTCATCTCATCAATGATTTCCCGAATACTGTTAGATATTGTCATTAACTCTAGTTTTGCTCTTATATTATCTATATCCATTATTTTTAGTGTAAATTCAGATTTATGAATCATATTTGTTAATTTTTGAATAACCGTATCATGAATATCTCTGGCAATTCTTTTTCTTTCAAACTCTTGGCTTCTTAATATTTCAATTTTACTTGTATTATTATAATCATTAAAATAATCAATATTCTCATTTTCATTTATCTGTAAGTGATTTATTTTTTTTATTGTATTTTCTATATAAAGTAATCGACTGTTTAATTCCTCATTTTCTTTTAATAGCACTTCGAGTTCAACTTTTAATTTATTTAATTTCTCATCATTTTCTACTATGGAATAACTAGGCTTAAATATATTTTGGTCACAAGATAATTCATTTTCTAAATTTTCTATATTAGACTTAACTACGTCAATACATTTCAAATTACGATTATAGTTTGATTCTATTTTTTCCTTCTCATGTACAAAATCAATATACATTTCAGAAATAAAATCGTTTAACTTATCAAAAGATATTTTTCCTATCCCGTCTGATTTATTTTTATCCCTCATTTTATCTCCTAATTATATTTTTTATCACATAGTATTATTTTACTTCATTTTCGACATTTTTTAAATAAAAATTTGATTAACTTTCATAATATAACATATTTCTTAAGATATTTAAAAAAAGGTAATAAAATTATATTTGTATATAGCAGTAGAATGAACTATAATATAACTTATCAGAATACAAAACAAAATCTTTCTAGAGTGCTCTGTACATAGAGAAAAAAATCTCCTATTACTTACAGTAAGCCAAATGAAGATAATATTAATAAAGGAGTTTGAGTCTATGAGTATAAAAAACAAGATGAAATATGCATTTTTATTTGGAACTGCAACTGCATTAACTGTATCTATTGTAAATAAAATCATTTATGTTTCGGCGACTTTAAAAAATAATGTTTCTCCTGTAAAGGGAAATTATTATAATTGGAGATTTGGTAAAGTTTTTTACACCAAACAAGGAACGGGTTCTCCTCTTTTGTTAATTCATGATTTGGATGTTTCCTCTTCTTCATTAGAATGGAAGGAAGTTATAAAGAAATTATCGCTAAATCATACCGTTTACACACTAGATTTGCTTGGTTGTGGATTATCTGATAAACCATATTTAACTTACACAAATTATCTTTATGTACAATTGATATCAGATTTTATTAAAAATATTATTGGCCATAAAACAAATGTAATTGCAAGCGGATCTTCGTCTTCCTTTACACTAATGGCTTGTCATAATGATTCAAATTTATTCCATAAAATTATGGTTATAAATCCACAGGACTTATATCAATTAAACTTTGCTCCAAGTAAAAAAAGTATTAGTCTTAAAATACTATTTGACTCTCCAATAATAGGTACTCTTATATATAATATATTGTTTTCTCGAAAGCATGTAAAAGAAAACCTAACCAAAAAGTTTAATGTCTATTCTAGTAAAATTGCAAATTACTTAGATTTATTTTATGAATCGGCACATTTGCAAAATTGCCAAGGAAAATACTTATTCGCTAGTATAAAAGGTTGTTATACAAATGTAAACATTATACATGCACTAAAAGAAATTAATAATAGTATTTATATAATTGGAGGACAAAATTACACAAATATCAAAACTATAATAGAAAACTATTCTTATTATAATCCATCCATTGAAAATTATATTATTGATCAAACAAAATATTATCCTCATATAGAAAAACCAAGTATATTTTTCGATCAAATAAATGTATTTTTTGATAATAATTAAAATATTTTTCTATAAACTTTTCTATTAGAAAAAAAGCTGTTGCAACTTGCAACAGCCTTTTTTAAATAATAGGACTTTTTGTTGGTACTCCCGCTTTTCTAGGATATTTCATAGGAGTCTGATTCTTTTTATTAATCACAACAAATGCTCTTTCTATATCTGAATTAGGTAATTGAAATAAAACTTCTTTTTCAATATTACCTCCTAATACATGAATTGCTTTTTTTGAGCCTTCTAATTCCTCTTCAATTCTTCCTGATTTATAAGGAATAAAATTTCCACCAATCTTAACATATGGCATACAATACTCTGATAACGTTGCAAGGTTTGCAACTGCTCTTGATACGCATAAATCAAATTGTTCTCTATATTCTTTTTCTTTTGAAAAATCTTCAGCTCTTCCATGTATTGTCTTAATTCTATCTAAATTAAGCTTTTTAATTACCTCATCTAGAAACTGAATCCTTTTATTTAACGAATCAAGTAATACAACTTCAATAGAGGGAAATACAATCTTTATAGGAATTCCAGGAAATCCTGCCCCTGTTCCAATATCTATTAATTTAAGATTATCTTTACCGTTTAATTCAATTGCTTTTACAATTGCTAAACTATCAACAAAATGTTTCTGCATCACATCATTAAATTCTGTTATCGCAGTTAAATTCATTACTTTATTCCATCCAACTAATAATTCATAATAAGTAATAAATTGATTAACTTGCTCGTTTGTTAGTTCAATTTTAAGATGCTTGGTTCCTTCTAGTAACTTTTCAACATTATAATTATTCATCTAAACCTCACTGATTACGATTTCTTAATTGCTCCATAAATACCAACAAAACAGATATATCTGCGGGGGTAACTCCTGATATACGAGAGGCTTGTCCAATTGAAACTGGTTTGAATAAATTCAATTTTTGCTTTGCCTCAATTCTTAATCCATTGATCTGATTAAAATCAAAATTCTCAGGTATTTTTTTCTTCTCAATTTTTTTAAATTGTTCTACCTGTTTTAATTGTCTTTTAATATACCCCTCATATTTTATTTGAATATTAACCTGCTCTGTTATTTTTTCATCTAATATTTCTCTGTTTTTATCAATAGGTGCTATCACATCATAAGATAACTCAGGCCTTTTTATTAACTCAGCCAAATCTGTTCCTGAGTTTAAAGGTGTACTTTCATACTTATCTAATAATTCCAAAACTTCATCAGATGTTCCAACAAATGTATTTTCAAGTCTCTCTATTTCTTCTTTAATCTTTTTTTCTAATTCGAGTATATGTTTATATTTTTCGTCATTTACTAAACCAACCTTGTTTCCTATTCCAGCTAACCGAAAAATAGCATTATCTTGTCTTAATAAAAGTCGGTACTCTGCCCTTGATGTCATCATTCGATATGGCTCTCTATTTTCTTTTGTTACCAAATCATCAATTAATACACCAATGTAAGCTTGTGAACGATCAATTACAATCATCTCTTTTCCTAAGACATTTAAAGCAGCATTGATTCCTGCTATTAATCCCTGTGCCGCTGCCTCTTCATATCCAGAACTACCATTAAATTGTCCTCCACTAAATAAACCTTTTATATGCTTAAACTCTAGAGTCGGATTTAACTGTCTTGCATTAATGCAGTCGTATTCAATTGCATATCCATTTTTAACAATCTTGGCATTCTCAAGTCCACTGACACTTCGATACATTTTATATTGAACATCTTCTGGTAAAGAACTTGACATTCCTCCCACATACATTTCATTGGTATATAGCCCTTCAGGTTCAAGAAATACCTGATGTCTACTCTTATCTGCAAATTTAACAACTTTATCCTCTATAGAAGGACAATATCTTGGACCTGTTCCTTCGATGATACCTGCATAAATTGGTGATCGATCTAAATTATCTTTTATAATCTCATGGGTTTTCTCATTTGTATAAGTTAACCAACATGATTCTTGCTCAATCTGAACCTCTTGCGGTTTCGTATCAAAAGAAAAAGGTACTACTTTTTCATCTCCAAATTGTTCCTCCATTTTACTAAAATCAATAGATCTTTTATCAATTCGAGCAGGAGTTCCAGTTTTGAAACGAAACATCTCTATTCCATTTTTTTTAAGAGAATCCGATAAATAATTAGCGGCCTGTAATCCATTTGGTCCAGTGTAATTAATTACTTCACCATATAAACATCTAGAACTTAGATATGTTCCTGTACATAATACTACAGCCTTACAATTATAAATCGCTCCAGAAAATGTCTTAACACCTCTAATTATACCGTCTTCTACCACTATTTCTGTTACTTCTGCTTGTTTTATCGTAAGATGATCGGTATTTTCTAAAACCATTCTCATACTCTTACTATATTCTGCTTTATCGGCTTGTGCTCGAAGAGAATGTACGGCAGGCCCTTTGGACTTATTTAACATTTTTGATTGGATAAAAGTTTTATCTATGTTTTTACCCATTTCTCCACCCAAAGCATCAATTTCTCGAACCAAATGTCCTTTTGAGCTACCACCAATATTTGGGTTACATGGCATAAGTGCTATACTTTCTACACTTACTGTAAAAATAATGGTTTCAAGTCCCAACCTTGAACATGCCAATGCAGCTTCACACCCCGCATGCCCAGCACCGACAACAACAATATCATAATTTTCTATTAACGTTGACATACTTATATCTCCTTTTATCTATACGGAAATATTACTTACCCATACAGAACTTACTAAATATCTGATTTACTAAATCGTCCTCTACTGCCTCACCAATTACTTGTCCAAGTTGTTCATAAGCATCCATTAGATCAATCGAATAAAAATCTTCAGGCATTTCGTCCAAAACACTGTTTTTTACAAGCTTTAGACTTTCAAAGGCTCCTTTTATTAAGTTTTTTTGGCGTACATTCGTTATATATACTTCATCATTAAATTCAATTTTTCCATGGAAGAACATATTCTTAATTGTTTCACCTAAACTATCAATTCCATCATTTTCTTTTACTGATACGGGAATTACTACATTATCCGTTTTTTCCTCAATCATTTTTTTTGTTGTTAACATATCAAGGTCTATTTTATTCAATAAAATAATTGCTTTTCTATCTTTTAATAACTTAAATATTTGTTCATCATTTTCATCTAAATACGTGGATGAATCAACAACATAAATAATTAAATCAGCATCGTTTGCATATCTAATTGACTTTTCAACTCCGATTTTCTCAACTATATCTTCTGTTTCTCTTATTCCTGCAGTATCAATTATATTTAAACTAACCCCATTTATATTTATATTCTCTTCAATAATATCTCTTGTTGTACCTGCTATATTCGTTACTATTGCCTTTTCTTCTCCAACTAGATAATTTAACAAAGATGATTTACCTACATTTGGTTTACCTATGATAACTGTTTTTATACCTTCTTTTAATAGCTTACCATCATCTGCTTTTTTTAGCATTACAGTTAACTTATCTAATACTTGATCCAAAACCTCAACTAGTTGATTATTATACCCATCTAAACTAATATGTTCTGGATCATCAAGTGCTGACTCTATAAATGCAATATGATAAATTAATATCTCTCTTATTCTTATGATTTCCTCATGAATTGAACCTTTTAATTGATTCAAAGAATTTTTTAAAGCAAATTTATTTTTTGAATTAATCACGTCAATAACTGCCTCAGCCTGTGATAAATCAATTCTTCCATTTAAAAAAGCTCTTTTTGTAAATTCACCTGGTTCTGCACATCTAGCTCCATTTTTAATAACTGTTTCTAAAACTCTTTGTACAACTAATATTCCACCGTGACAATCTATTTCAACTGTATCTTCTTTTGTATAACTGTTTGGTCCCTTCATAATAAGAACCATAACCTCATCAATTAACTCTTCTTCATCCAAAATATAACCATAATGTATGGTATGTGTTTGCATATTTGCTAACTTCTTATCATTCTTTATGGATTTAAAAACTTTATCTACAATTGGAATTGCATCCTCACCACTGATTCTTACAATTCCGATTCCAGAGTTACTCATTGCTGTTGCAATTGCAGCAATTGTATCATGATTCATTTTAATTCCTCCAATTACGCAGATTTATTTCATCTGCCTAACATACGAATAGGAACAGTCTTTTGACTGTCCCCATTTAATATAATTATTTTAGTGTTACTACCACACGTCTATATGGTTCTTCACCCTCACTATGTGTTACTACATACTTATCATTTTGTAATGCAGAGTGAATCACTCTTCTTTCATATGGATTCATAGGTTCCAATGAAACTGGACGCTTTGTTCTTTTTACCTTGTAAGATATGTTGTGTGCAAGATTCTCCAAGGTCTCTTTTCTTCTTTTTCTATAATTTTCTGTATCTAATTTAACTCTTAAATAGTTTTCGCTATTTTTATTTGCTACTAAACTAATTAAATATTGCAGCGAATCTAGGGTTTGTCCTCTTTTTCCAATTAAAACTCCCATATCTTCACCCTTAAGTTCAATATCTAAGTTATTATTTATCTCATCAAGATTAGTTATGATTTCAACAACCATATTCATAGAATCAAAAACATTATTTAAAAATTCTTTTACATAATCTTCTACAGTAAATTTCTTTCTTGCTTTTATGACAGCCGGTTTACTGTTAAAACCTAAAAATCCTGTACTACCTTTTTCAAGAACTTCATATTCAATCATATCACTAGTTGTTTCTAGTTTAATTAATGCTTCCGTAATTGCATCATCTACTGTTTTTGCGGAAATCTTGATGTAATCCATTGTAATACCCCCTATTTAGTATTTTTTTCGTTGAATTGCTTCACCATATTGGCTTTTTCTCTAATACTTCCTGGTTTTGCCTTCCCTGTACTAACCGATTGGCTTGTCTCATTTGCTTTGCTCTGTTTATTATCTTGTGATTTTGCCACATTCTTTATCGGTGTTTCTATACTTCTAACATTCGTTTTCGCTGATGCCGAAATCTGAGGAAGTCCTTGTCTCTCTCTTTTTTTATTTACCTTATCAAGATTCTTTTTAATCAAATCATCAAGATCGATACTATCCATATACTTGTTAATTACTAATTGTTGTATACAACGAAAAACTGAACCCGCAATCCAATATAAACCTAAACCTGATGGCAATGTAAATGACATAACTGCCGACATGACAGGCATCATAACATTCATTGTTTTCATAGAATTTGCCATAGGATTTTCCTCTGCATTTGAAGGGGTCTGAGGCTGAGGCATAAGTTTAACATTTAACCATTGTGTTAATCCAGATAAAATAGGTATTAATATTGCAACGGATAACAAATTCGTAATTGGAGCATCGGAAATATTAATTCCACCTAAGAAACTATTCATATGTGACATCTTATCCGCTGTTTGCTCAATAACAGTTGATAAATTTGGAAACTTATCCGCTAAGTTAGCCCAATCCGATGAATTAAATTTATATAATACGTCAATTATTGTTTCTACCTTTAAATAATCAAACTTATCAGGATTAACATTTTTACCTTTTCCTATTTCCTCCATAATAGCCTGATAACCACTTGTTGACATAATTCCAGTTACCAACGCATCATACGTATTCTTTACACTAATTACATACGCAGGTATATTATTAATTACCTGATATAGAGCAAATAAAATAGGCATTTGTATAATAAGCTGTAAACATCCACCTGTTGGAGATGTTCCATATTTTCTATAAACTGCCTTTGTTTCTTCATTCATAGCCATCATTGACTGTTGATCTTGTTTACCCTTGTACTTTTTTTGTATAGCCTGAATTTCAGGATTCATCTTTGCAGAAAGTTTTGAAAACTTTTGCTGTTTTATTGTTAAGGGTATCATTAATGTATATACAATAAAAGTAAATAATATGATACATAAACCTATATTTTCTATATTAAAAGCACTACTTAAAAAAGCAAATATTGCATTCATGAGCCAACCAAGAACTCTTGCTACTTCACCAATAATAGGCGTACTACTTTGTGTTGCTAACATACCAATCACTTATTATCCTCCTTATTTATGGGACAGGGTCATAACCGCCTTCTGCAAACGGATTACACCTTAATATTCTTTTAAAGGTCAAATATGTCCCCTTTAATGCACCATATTTTTCAATTGCCTCTATTCCATACTGGGAACATGTTGGTGTATAGATGCAATGACTATACAATTGAAATGGTGATATATATTTCTTATATAATTTAATTAACCAAATAAATATTTTTTTCATTTCTATCATCTCTTTACAATATTATGAATTTTTCCCAAATGTAATAAAGAACTTTCGATATCTTGATACTTTTTTTCTTTTGCAGCTACTCGAATTACAATTACAATATCCAAACCCGATTTAAACTTTTCTTCATTCAATCTGTAGCTTTCTCTTACCAATCTAGTTAACCTATGTCTAACTATACTATTTCCTACCTTTTTACTGGCAGATATTCCAATCCGATTCCTTGTTGTATTATTTTCCAATACATACATTACCAAATGTTTGTTTGCATAAGATTTTCCTTTCTTATACAACACTTGAAAATCCCTATTTTTCTTTAAGCTTTCAGAAAATTCCACTCTTTTATCAATCCAATCCACAGATTCTTCAGATAGGATAAAGTGTGATAAATCACACTACACTCCCACGCGAGATGAAAATCAGCCATTATAAACCATGCACGCATTGCCTTTTTTATAATAGGAAATTGCATTGCAATTTCCTATTATAAAAAAGGCCACATACTTGCGGCCTACGCTGATAATTTTTTTCTTCCTTTTGCACGTCTTGCTGCTAATACTTTTCTTCCGCCTGGAGTACTCATTCTAGCTCTAAAACCATGAACTTTTGATCTTTGTCTCTTTTTAGGTTGGAATGTCATCTTCATATTTTGGCACCTCCTTTGAATAATAACCTAATATCTATCGTCTTTATAGAAATTCATTTCTATAATCTCTTTGAAATTCATTACTTGCCTATATGAATTCCACCATAATATAAGGTCTACATAATAGTAGTCATGTTAAAAAACATCATTCTAATTATATTCAATAAAGTACATTGCGTCAAGTAAATAGAAAATATTTTTTATATTTTTTTATTACCAATGTTTTACACTATCCACTTTTTACACATGTGATTTACATAATATTTATCCACATAATGTGTATAACATGTGGAAAACTTTTTTCTATCTTGTGAATAACTTGTCCATAACTCATTTTTTTCTTGATTTTAAGCATGTTTACAATGTTGATTAACTTATCCATTTATTAACATGAACTCACACTTCTATGTTAAAAACTTGTTTACCTAATGTGAATTAATGTGATTTGTTATTTTTTTTCGATTGATAATTTATTTGTTTTAGTTTAATATAGAGTAGAGATATTTTACTTCACAATGTTAGGGAGATTAGAAATGGATTTAATAGTTGAAAAATGGGAAGATATACTAAATCAGGTGCGTCACGAACATGAACTGACTGATATTTCATTTAAGACATGGTTATTACCTTTAAGGGTACATGCAGTAGTGAATAATACAGTCACTATTGTTGTGCCTTTAGAAAATGCCGCTCTTTCCTATATTAATAATAAATATTCTTTGCCTCTAAAAGTAGCAATTGCCGAAATTACAGGCTTTGAATATGAAATAGAATTTGTGTTAGAAAAAAATATAGAAAAAGTTGAACCAAAAACTCATATCATACCTACTTTAAATCAGAACATAGAAAAAGCTAATCTTAATCCTAGATATACATTCGACACATTCGTAGTAGGTGGAAATAATAGTTTCGCTCACGCTGCATCTTTAGCCGTTGCAGAATCACCAGGTGAAGTATACAATCCTCTCTTTTTATACGGAGGAGTTGGTCTTGGTAAAACTCACTTGATGCATTCGATTGCTCATTTTATTTTACAACAAAAACCTGAGACCAAGGTATTATATGTTACTAGTGAATTTTTTACTAACGAGCTGATTGAGGCAATTCGAAATGGAAATAATACCGCAATGAGCAAGTTTAGAGAAAAATATAGAAGCATTGATGTTCTATTAATTGACGACGTTCAATTTATTATTGGTAAAGAAAGTACACAGGAAGAATTCTTCCATACTTTTAATGATCTTCATGGAGCAAAACGACAAATTATTTTGTCCAGTGATAAACCGCCAAAAGATATGGAAACGCTAGAGGCTAGACTTCGTTCACGATTTGAATGGGGTCTTATTGCTGATATTTCTTCACCAGATTATGAAACACGTATGGCAATACTTCGTAAAAAAGAAGAACTTGATGGCTATAATATTGATGATGAAGTTATTAAATATATTGCAACGAATATCAAATCTAACATTCGAGAATTAGAAGGAGCTTTGAACAAACTAATTGCATGTGCAAAATTAGAGAAAAAAGAAATAACGGTTGATCTTGCCCAAAAAGCATTACAAGATATTATTTCTCCAGATGCACCAAAAGAAATTACCCCTCAATTAATTATTAATACTGTTGCAGAACATTATAATATTTCTCCTTCTGATTTAGCATCTACTAAACGTAATGCAGAAATAGTTCTTCCTAGACAAATTGCAATGTATTTATGTCGTGATATGACAAGCACCCCTTTAAAAGCAATTGGTGGTTTCCTTGGTAAAAAAGATCATACAACTGTCATTCATGGAGCAGATAAAATTTCGAATGAAATAAAAACAAATGAATCCCTTAGCAATGCAATTGATATCATTAAGAAAAAAATCAACCCTAATTGAGATTTTTAAGGATGTTATAAACAATTTTTAACAGTTATACACATTTTTTGTTTATAACCTGTTAAAATTGTGTTTATATTTAGATTTTTTTTAATCTTATGTTAATTTTATATTTTTTTATACATAACGTACTTAAATGTTTTTAACATAGTTTTAGATGTCTAATCTAATGATAATTATTAAGCCTTTAAGGGTTATTCACTTTTTAACACCCCCTATTATTAAGACTACTAATTTACTTTATAATTATTTACAACAAAATCCAGAGAGGAGTTATTCACAATGAAAATAATTTGTACAAAATCTGATTTATTACATGGTGTTAATATTGTATCCAAAGCCGTACCATCAAAAACTACCATGGCAATTTTAGAATGTATCTTAATTGATGCATCAACAAATGAAATTAAACTAACAGCAAATGATATGGAACTTGGAATTGAAACAAGGATAATTGGTGATATCAAAGAAAAGGGGATTATAGCTTTAGATGCTAAGATTTTTACAGATATTGTAAGAAAATTACCAGATAATGATGTAACAATCGAAACAGATGCCAACTTAAAAACTACAATCACCTGTGAAAAAGCAAAGTTTAATATCATTGGAAAATCAGGAGAAGATTTTTCTTATTTACCTTATATAGAAAAAAATTATTACATTTCCATATCACAATTTACATTAAAAGAAGTGATAAGACAGACAATATTTTCAATTGCTGATAACGATAATAATAAGTTAATGACTGGAGAATTAATTGACATAAAAGGGGATGAATTTAAAGTTGTTTCCTTAGATGGACATAGAATATCTATACGTAACATTAAATTAAAAGAAAGTTATGACGATAAAAAGGTAATAGTACCAGGTAAGACTTTAATCGAAATTAGTAAAATTCTAACAGGTGATTTATCATCTGAAGTAAAATTATTCTTTACAGATAAACATATCGTATTTGAATTTGACAATACTACAGTAGTATCAAGATTAATCGAAGGTGAATACTTCAAAATAGAACAGATGTTAACCAATGATTATGAGACAAAAGTCAAAATAAATAAAAAAGAATTATTAAGCTCAATTGACAGAGCGACTCTTCTTGTAAAAGAAGGTGATAAAAAACCAATCATCATCAATATTTTAGATGGTAAAATGGAACTAAAGATTAATTCTTTTATTGGATCTATGAATGAAGAAATTGATATAACCAAAGAAGGAAAAGATATTTTAATTGGCTTTAACCCTAAGTTTTTAATTGATGCACTGCGAGTAATAGATGACGAAGATATTGATATTTATTTTGTAAATCCAAAAGCTCCATGTTTTATTAAAGATGCAGAAGAAAAATATACATACCTAATTCTTCCTGTCAACTTTAATTCTGTAGCAAACTAAAACAAGTTATGTAAACCATTAAAGAAGGTGGTAAAATGGAAATTAAATTAAGAGATGAATATATTAAATTAGGTCAAGCTTTAAAAGCAGCTGGTCTTGTAGAATCTGGAGTTGAGGCAAAAGATGTAATCATTGAAGGATTGGTAAAAGTAAATGGAGAAGTAGAATACCAAAGAGGTAAGAAGTTACATGATGGAGATATTGTTACTTTTGATGGTGAAGAAATTCAAATAAAGGCATAATTGATAGTTGGTGTAAAATGTTTATTAAATCGCTGAAACTTGCAGATTATAGAAATTATAACGAGTTAGATATTGAATTTGTCAATGGTACAAATATATTGTACGGTGACAATGCACAGGGAAAAACAAATATCCTCGAAGCTATCTATTTATGTGGAACTACAAAATCTCATAAAGGCAACAAGGATCGAGAAATCATTCAATTTGAAAAAGATGAAGCACATATAAGAAGTATTATAGAAAAAAATAATATGGAATATAAAATCGATATTCATCTAAGAAAAAATAAGACAAAAGGGATTGCAATTAATGGAATACCAATAAAGAAAGCCAGTGAACTTTTTGGTATTGTTAATTTTGTGTGTTTTTCTCCAGAGGACTTAAATATTATTAAAAATGGTCCTTCCGAGCGAAGAAGATTCATGGACTTAGAGTTATGTCAACTAGATAAACTATATTTATACCATCTAACCAAATATAATAAAATTGTGAATCAAAGAAATAAATTATTAAAGGATATCCCTTTTCAAAAAGAACTAAGGGATACCCTTTCCGTTTGGGATTTGCAATTGGTGGAATATGGTATTAAAATAATAGAAAGACGAAACGTATTTATTCACCAGATAAATGAAATTATTTATGAAATACATAAAAAATTATCAGGTGGGAAAGAAGAATTAATAATTGAGTATGAACAAAATGTAAGTGAAAAGGATTTTTTTTCAAAGTTACAAAGTAATATTGAAAAAGATATCAAATTTAAAAATACATCGGTTGGTCCTCACAGAGATGATTTAAACTTTTTAATAAAAAACGTAGACATAAGAAAATACGGATCACAAGGTCAACAAAGAACAGCCGCCTTATCACTTAAGTTATCAGAAATTGATTTAGTAGAAAAGATAATGAATGATAAACCAATTTTATTACTGGATGATGTGTTGTCTGAACTTGATTCAAACAGGCAAAACTATTTATTAGACAGTATTAATCATACACAGACTTTAATTACTTGTACTGGATTAGATGAATTTATTAACAATCGCTTTTGTATTGATAAAATATATAAAGTAAAAGAAGGTACAGTAAAAGTAGAAAATTAGTATTTTGAATAAATATAGGTTATTTATTCAAATGGCGTTAAGTCGCTTAGAAAGGAGTTTAGCATGAGTGCTGAGTACGGAGCAGATCAAATACAGATATTGGAGGGACTGGAAGCAGTTAGAAAAAGGCCAGGTATGTATATTGGTAGTACATCAATAAGAGGACTTCACCATCTTGTTTATGAAATAGTAGACAATGCAGTGGATGAAGCACTTGCAGGATATTGTGATACCATTGATGTTACAATTAATAAAGATAATTCCATTACCGTTATTGACAATGGACGTGGTATACCTGTAGGAATTAATCATAAAGCCGGAATTCCTGCTGTTGAGGTTGTATTTACGATCCTTCATGCCGGTGGAAAGTTTGGCGGTGGAGGATACAAAGTGTCTGGAGGACTGCACGGAGTTGGAGCATCTGTTGTAAATGCCTTATCAGAGTGGCTAGAAGTTACTATTTATAGCGACGGAAAAATATACAACCAACGCTATGAACGTGGACATGTTAAATATTCATTAAAGGTGATTGGAGAATGTCCACAAGAAAAGACAGGTACAGTGGTTACTTTTTTACCAGACAAAGATATTTTTGAAGAAACAGTATATGAATATGACATATTAAAGACCAGACTCAGAGAAATGGCCTTTTTAACTAAAAATTTAAAAATTATTCTAAGAGATGATAGAGAAGAACCTCAAGTAATGAAAGAATTTCATTATGAAGGAGGAATCAAAGAATTTGTATCCTATCTAAATAAAAGTAAAAACGAGCTATATAATGATATTATTTATTGTGAAGGTAGTAAAGATAATGTGTATGTTGAAGTAGCGATGCAACACAATGATTCTTATACGGAAAGTGCATATAGTTTTGTAAATAATATCAATACTCCAGAAGGTGGAACCCACTTAGCAGGGTTTCGTAATGCAATAACGAAAACTTTTAATGACTATGCAAGATCAAATAAACTTTTAAAAGAGAATGAAACAAACTTATCAGGCGAAGATATTAGAGAAGGTTTAACTGCAATTGTAAGTATAAAAATTGAAAATCCTCAATTTGAAGGTCAGACAAAGCAAAAATTAGGTAACAGTGAAGCACGTGGGGCTGTTGATAGTATTGTAAGTGAACAATTAACATATTATCTAGAGCAAAATCCACAGATTGCAAAGCTAATTCTTGAAAAGTCAATTCTTGCACAAAGAGCCAGAGATGCAGCAAGAAAAGCAAGAGATTTAACAAGAAGAAAAACGGCATTAGAAGGAATGGCACTTCCTGGTAAACTTGCTGATTGTTCGGATAAAGATCCAAAAAATTGTGAAATTTACATTGTAGAGGGAGATTCTGCTGGAGGAAGTGCAAAAACAGCACGTTCCAGAAATACCCAAGCTATTTTACCACTACGTGGTAAAATTCTAAACGTTGAGAAGGCTCGTCTAGATAAAATTTATTCCAATGCTGAAATAAAAGCAATGATTACTGCATTCGGAACTGGAATTCATGATGATTTTGATATATCAAAGCTTCGTTATCATAAAATAATAATAATGACAGATGCCGATGTAGATGGAGCTCATATCAGTACTTTATTATTAACCTTTTTATATCGATTTATGCCAGAATTAATCAAAGAAGGTCATGTATATTTAGCACAGCCGCCTTTATATAAAATCGAAAAAAATAAAAAAATTTGGTATGCTTATAACGATGAGGAACTAAATAAAATTTTGCTTGAAATCGGTCGCGATACAAATAACAAAGTTCAGCGTTACAAAGGTCTTGGTGAAATGGATGCAGAACAACTTTGGGAAACCACCATGGATCCAGAAAGAAGAGTTCTATTAAGAGTAACAATTGATGAAGAATCTTCATCAGAAATTGATTTAACCTTTACAACCCTTATGGGAGATAAAGTAGAACCAAGACGTGAATTTATAGAAAGTAATGCAAAATATGTGAAGAATCTTGATATTTAGTTGATATCACGATTGTTTATATAAGACGGAGGAAACATAAATGGATGACAATATTTTTGATAAAATTCATGAAGTGGATTTGAAAAAGACCATGGAGAATTCTTACATTGACTATGCAATGAGTGTTATTGCATCTCGTGCACTACCTGATGTAAGAGATGGTTTAAAACCAGTTCAACGAAGAGTTTTATATTCAATGATAGAACTAAACAATGGACCTGACAAACCACACAGAAAATGTGCACGTATTGTTGGTGATACCATGGGTAAATATCATCCCCATGGAGATAGTTCTATATATGGAGCTTTGGTTAATATGGCTCAAGAGTGGTCAACCAGATATCCATTGGTAGATGGTCATGGAAATTTTGGATCTGTCGATGGTGATGGAGCTGCGGCAATGCGATATACCGAGGCACGTTTAAGTAAAATATCCATGGAAATGACTGCTGATATCAACAAGGATACAGTATATTTCACACCAAACTTTGATGAAACAGAAAAAGAACCAGTTGTATTACCTTCTAGATATCCAAATCTTTTAGTAAATGGTACGACAGGTATTGCTGTAGGTATGGCAACTAACATACCGCCTCATAATTTAAGAGAAGTAATCCAAGCAGTAGTTAAAATTATTGACAACCAGGTTCTAGAAGATAAAGAAACAGATATAGATGAATTAATTAGTATTGTAAAAGGTCCAGACTTTCCAACAGGTGCAACCATTCTTGGAAGAACTGGAATAGAAGAAGCATATCGTACAGGTAGAGGAAAGATAAGAGTACGAGCTGTTACAGATATTGAACCAATGCAAAATGGAAAAAATAGAATTGTTGTAACAGAATTACCATACATGGTAAATAAGGCAAGACTCATTGAAAAGATTGCAGAACTTGTAAGAGATAAAAAGATTGATGGAATCACAGATTTACGTGATGAATCAGATCGTACAGGTATGAGAATTTGTATTGAACTTCGAAGAGATGTAAATGCAAATGTAATCCTCAATCAATTATTTAAGCATACACAACTTCAAGATACATTTGGAGTCATTATGCTAGCTTTAGTGAATAATGAACCAAAGGTATTAAACCTTTACGAAATGCTGCATTATTATCTTCTTCACCAAAAAGATGTTGTTACCAGAAGAACAAAATATGAATTAAATAAAGCGCAAGAGCGTGCCCATATTTTAGAAGGTTTATTAATTGCACTTGATAATATTGATGAAGTAATCCATATTATTCGTTCCTCTAAAAATGTTGCAGACGCCAAAGAAAAATTAATTGAAAGATTTGGACTAACCGAAGTACAGGCTCAAGCAATTGTTGATATGCGACTACGTGCATTAACAGGCTTGGAGCGTGAAAAGTTAGAAGCAGAATACAAAGAACTCATGGAAAAAATTGCCGAGTTGAAGGCAATTCTTGCAGATGAAAAATTATTACTCGGAGTCATAAAAGAAGAAATTTTAATTATTGCGGAAAAATTCGGTGATGAAAGAAGAACTTCCATAGGATATGATGAAAGCGAAATTTCAATTGAGGATTTAATTCCAAATGAAAATACAATCATTGCAATGACAAGCTTAGGCTATATCAAAAGAATGACAGTAAATAATTTCAAGAGCCAGCATAGAGGTGGAAAAGGAATTAAAGGAATGCAGACAATCGAAGAAGATTTTATTGAAGATCTTCTAATGACGACTACACATCACTTTATTATGTTCTTTACGAATAAGGGAAAAGTATATCGTCTAAAAGCCTATGAAATACCAGAGTCAGGAAGAACAGCCAGAGGAACTGCTATTATTAATCTATTGCAGCTTACTCCTGGTGAAAAAATAACAGCCATTATTCCAATGAAAGAATACAAAAAAGGTCGTTATTTATTTATGGCTACCAAAAATGGTATTGTGAAGAAAACTGATATTACGGAATACCAAAATGTTAGAAAAACAGGTCTTCAAGCAATTACACTTCGAGAAGATGATGAATTAATTGAAGTAAAAACAACAAACAATGATAAACATATTTTCTTAATTACAAAACATGGTCAATGTATTAGATTCAGTGAAACAGATGTAAGAGCAACTGGAAGAAGTTCTATGGGTGTAATCGGTATGACTTTATCAGACGGTGATGAAGTAATCGGAATGCAACTTGATACACAAGGAGATTCATTGCTAATCGTATCAGAATTTGGACTTGGAAAACGAACCTTTATTGATGAGTTTACAGTACAATATCGTGGAGGTAAGGGAGTAAAATGCTATAAGATTACAGAAAAGACTGGTAATGTAATTGGAGTGAAGGCAGTTTCAGATCAAAACGAAATTATGTTAATCACAACAGAAGGTATTATTATTCAATTAATGGTTTCAGATATTTCTGTTTTAGGAAGAATTACTTCAGGTGTTAAATTAATTAACATGGAAGATAATATTACAGTTGCAAGTATTGCAAAAGTAAGAGAAAACTCAAATGTGACAGAAGAAGATGTAATAAAACAATTAGAAGAAGAATTGAGTCAAGAATGAAAAAACTTAAAAAATAATTAATTAAAAACAAGACTTTTAAAACTAAGCGAAACAGATTCTATGTTTATCTTAAAGTAAAAAGTCTTGTTTTTTATTATAATGATTGATAAAAAAATATATCTATTATATGATAAGAAATAATTAGTAAGGATATCTTGTTAAAACATAGTGATAGTTTGGAGGAATTATGAAAGAGTTAAAAAAAGAGAATATAATAAAATATATTCCCCTCTCACCGTTTATAATATTTTTTATATTAATAATTTTTCAATACTTAAATGTATTTATTTATTTTGATGATTATGGATTTGCATCTTTAAGCTATAGTAATAGCATTGAAGGGGTAAATGGCCTTAATTATAATTTAAGTCAACTTTTAAAATTTCTATATCTTTATTATATGGATTGGGGAGGAAGAGTAATCAGTTTCGGAACAGAAGCTTTATTATTAAAAAATGGTGTTATGGTTATGCAAATTGCCATGGCAATTACGGTTACATTAATCCTCTTTTTTACTTATAAAATAATAAATATATATAATAATAAAAATAAATGGTTTACATCGCTTTTCTTATGCGGATTATTTGGATTGATACATATTGGAATGCTTAGAGATTCCTTTTATTGGTATACTTCAGCAGTTATTTATGTTATGCCATTCATGCCATATTTGATCGGGATTTATTTCTATTCTAATCAAATCCAAACACAAGTAAATGAAAATTTAAAATCCAATAATAGTAGACTCCTCCTGATTAAGAACATTCTTATAGCATTTATATTATTTATAGCATCCTTTTCACAAGAACAGGTTTCTATATCATTAAGTTTTGTTGTGATAGCATTAGTAGTCTATCAATATATTTCTACAAAAAAAATACATTTATGGGATTATGTAAACTTGATTACTACAATAGTTGGAACGCTACTTGTTGTATTTGCTCCTGGAAATAGAAAGAGAATGGAAGAAAAAATAGAATTTTATAATACTCCTATCATTCAAAGAACCGTTGCAAATGTAGATTCTATATTGAAGGAAGTATTTGGATACAAATTTCTTTACATAATGGCCGTCTATATTTTAGCACTATTAGCATTAGGCGTGCTTATGATGATAAAAAGGCAAGGAAATAAAATTATTAATGCTATTTTTATCATAGTTAATCTAATATTGACGATTGTATATTTTATAATAAAGGAACCCATATATGCATATCTCGAAAATAAAGTAAGTAAAGGTGTTTTAATGATTCTGCTTCTTTGTTATATCACTTTTATTATTTTTCAAATTACAAGTTATTATATTGGATGTAAAAAATATATATTGTTAATAGTTTTTTGGGCATCAATGTGTACCATATCTTCTATGACATTTATTCCAGCTATTACAATTAGATGTTATGTACCATTTGTTATTTTAAGTTTTGGAATTATAACAAGCTTGGCTTCTGATTTTGTAAATGAAATAAAATACGGTTTTGTAATAGGTGTGATAGGACTTTTTATATTACTGCCATTTTCTTATAAAAACTACTCCATTATTTACGATGGATATAAAGCAAATTATGGTTATCACATTCAAAATGACAATGAATTAAAAAATGCATCTAAAAAAATAAAAGAAGGAAATCAAATAAAACATGTAACCTTGCAAAAATTAAACAATACCATATGTTCAAATATTATGCAGTATGAAGAAGGTGCAGAATTTATTAAAGTATGGATGTGTGAGTATTATGATTTGCCACAAGAAATTAAATTCGTATGGAATGATTAATATTACATTAATTAGGAGGCCTTAATGATTAGAGAAATTAACGTAAATGAAGTTACAGAATGTATTAAAGAGATGTGTATCGAGGCAAATCATTTTTTATCAAATGATATGGATTTAAAAATGAGAGAAGCAGTTAAGGAAGAAGAATCAATCGTTGGAAAACAAATATTGAATCAATTACAAGATAATTTAAAAATTGCTGGAGAAGAAATGATACCGATATGTCAAGATACAGGTATGGCTGTAATATTCATGGAGATTGGACAAAATGTTCATTTTATTGAAGGTGATTTAAATGAAGCAATCAATGAAGGAGTTCGCCTTGGATATCAACAAGGATATCTTAGAAAATCTGTAGTAAAAGACCCAATTGAACGTGAAAACACAAAGGATAATACACCTGCCATTATTCATTATGAAATAGTTTCAGGAGATAAAGTAAAAATAACAGTGGAGCCAAAGGGATTTGGAAGTGAAAATATGAGTCGTATTTTTATGTTAAAACCTTCAGATGGGATTGAGGGTGTGAAAGCTGCAGTAATAACAGCAGTAAAAGATGCTGGTCCCAATGCATGTCCACCAATGGTAATAGGAGTTGGGATAGGAGGAACCTTTGAAAAATGCGCGCTCTTAGCAAAAAAAGCACTAGTAAAAGATATAACTAAACACTCAGATATTGCATATGTAAAACAGTTAGAGATAGATTTGTTAAGAGAAATCAATCAATTAGGAATAGGGCCAGGAGGACTTGGCGGAAAAATGACAGCACTCGCCGTTAACGTTGAAACCTATCCTACACATATAGCAGGACTTCCTGTTGCGGTTAATATATGTTGTCATGTCAACAGACATATAGTAAAACATATATAAATTGTGGATAATTATTAAAAAAATAAAAGAGTATGTGAATAATAAGGTAATTGAGTAATTTTATATAAACGGAGGATAATATGGATAGACAATTAAAATCACCTCTTAGTGAAAAAGATGTAATGGATTTAAGGGCTGGTGACTATGTATATATTACTGGAATAATCTATACAGCCAGAGATGCTGCACATAAAAGGATGTTTGAAGCACTAGAAAATGGAGAAGAACTGCCTTTTGATGTAAAAAATAATATTATTTATTATATGGGGCCATCACCAGAAAGAGAAGGAAAAGTAATTGGCTCAGCAGGTCCAACTACAAGCAGTAGAATGGACAAATATACACCCTCCCTATTAGACTTGGGATTAAAAGGAATGATAGGAAAAGGAAAACGAAATGATTCTGTAAAAGATGCTGTTGTAAGAAACGGCGCTGTTTACTTTGCAGCAGTAGGTGGAGCAGGAGCATTACTTTCAAAAAAAATTATAAAATCAACTGTTATTGCATACGATGATTTGGGAACAGAAGCAATTAGAGAATTAGAAGTAAAAGAATTTCCAGTCATTGTAGTAATGGATTCACTTGGTAATAATCTATATGAGAATGTTGTAGGATAAAAAAATGAAAAGAATAATGTTAATGGTTCTTATGAACTTATTTGTAGCACCAATTTGGTTTATTAAGCTATGTGTTTATGGAAAAAATGAAAAGTATTCAAAAGAAAAGATATATGCTTTACTAAAACATATCATTTTACATGCAAATCGTTCTGGAAGAGTAAAGATAGAATCTTATGGATTAGATAATTTGCCAGACAAAGATGGATATATTATGTTTCCAAATCACCAAGGATTATTTGATGTACTTGCTTTTTTTGAATCACACCCAACACCATTTACAGTAGTCGTAAAAAAAGAAGTAGCACAAGTTATATTTTTAAAACAAATACTTAGAGCTATGAAGGCGCAAGCAATTGATAGAAATGATGTAAAACAGTCTTTAAAAGTAATTAATAAAATGTCTGAGGATGTAAAACAAGGTATTAATTATATTATCTTTGCAGAAGGAACCAGAAGTAAAAATAATTCTTTATTGGATTTTAAAGGTGGCAGCTTTAAGAGTGCTATATATGCAAAGTGTCCGATTGTTCCGGTGGCACTAATTGATTCCTATAAAGCATTTGATACCAGTTCAATTAAAAAGCAAACGGTTCAAATACATTATTTATCTCCTATCTATTATGAAGAGTATAAAAACTTAAAATCAACAGAGATTGCAAAAATAGTAAAACAAAAAATAGAAGATGAGATTCGACTATTTAGTAAATGATTTAAGATATAATAGAAGAGATTATTATAATTATATTATTTTGAGGTAATAATAAATTGTAAGATAAGGGGTACAAAGAGAAAATAAATAAAATAGTAAGTCTCACAACATTTTATTACTTTGTATTAGATTTTGAAGAAAAAAATTAGAAAAAGTTGCCATACTATTATAGAAGAAAAAAAGATTACAAATAATTGTAAAATTTAATTGACAAACATAAACGTCTCTAGTATAATAACTTTTGCGTCGAGTGACGTGATAATTTAATAAAATTAGTAATTCAGGCAATATGGAGAAATACTCAAGTGGCTGAAGAGGTGCCCCTGCTAAGGGTATAGGTCGTTTATAGCGGCGCGAGGGTTCAAATCCCTCTTTCTCCGTTCTTTTTTATGAAATAACTTTCAAAAAGTTATTGACAAGCATTGATTTAGATGATATGATGTAAATCCACTACGGGAAAGTAGTAAATGTGCGTGTGAAAGAGTTCAAGGTTCACACGTTGTTTTATCTCTTAAATCAGATAACTGATAAAAAAGAAAAATAAAAAAGTTGTTGACAAGGAACACGGGTTATGATATCCTATAAAAGTTGCAAGTCACACAGCAACAAAAGAAATGACAATGAACATTGATAACTAAACAGTAATTACAACCTTGAAAATTCAACGGTTTTCAAAGAAAACCAAGAGAAAAATTCAGAACAAAGTATCCATCTTAACAGATGAGATACGACCTAAAAAACAGTAATTAACGGAAAATAAGCTAGCAGCTTTTTGACGTTAGGATATAAACTTTTATTGAGAGTTTGATCCTGGCTCAGGATGAACGCTGGCGGCGTGCTTAACACATGCAAGTC